>MWVX01000154.1_pt1 | contig 19181 bp, 20 predicted proteins | sample 1047311 | NCBI WGS metagenome assembly MWVX01 (sample SAMN06349984, study PRJNA376086) | soil metagenome | isolation source: MtG-4 sample Antarctic (ecotone) soil | place: Antarctica | collected 2015-01-13 | reverse complement strand
ATAGGAAGTGCAGGATTTACAGGTTAGTAGTAACCTGTGCCACAATCATTATATCCTCCTGAATTTCAGGGTAAAAGCAGGCTGACTTATTACGCATCTTTATTCAATAGTGTAGAGATCAACAGCTCATTCTACAAGAATCCTAAAATATCTACCATTATCAAATGGGCTGAAAGTGTTCCTGACAATTTTCAATTCACATTTAAGCTATCCAAAGATATAACACATTCAAACGGGCTCAATTTTAATCATGAAGATGTTGATCGTTTCATTGAGGCCATAGCACATGTTGGTAATAAAAAGGGATGTTTGCTTATTCAGCTTCCGCCTGCATTGAAAATTGAAAAACTAAATCAATTGCAAAAACTATTGATAAGAATTGAAGATGCCAATCGAAACGATCATTGGAATGTAGCCATAGAATTTAGAAATTCATCATGGTATAATCAGGAGGTATATGATTTTCTGAATAAATACAAAGCCTGCATGGTGATTCACGATTTACCTACTTCAGCTACACCGCTGACGGCATCAAACTTTAGCTTCAATTATTTCCGGTTTCACGGTCAGGGAGGAAGATATCGCGGTAGCTACTCTGATGATTTATTGAATGAATACGCAAAACAAATCAAAGCCCATTTAAATGAGGGAAAAACTGTTTATGTTTATTTTAATAATACTATGGGTGATGCAGTGAAGAATTTACAAACATTAAACAACATTCTGATATCATGATAGCCTACCTGTAAAGCCAATAACGTTACTTGCATGTGTATGAGAAAACAAACTATTATTAAATCAAACAATCTTAATGCAGCGTATTTTTTTCGTAGGTGATATTCATGGATGCAGTAAAACTTTCAGACGATTAGTTACCGAAGAAATCCGTCTTAAGAAAGAAGATAAACTGTATTGCGTGGGCGATTACATTGACAGGGGACCCGACAGCAAAGGAGTTATTGATTTTATTCTGGAGTTGAAAAAAGAGAATTATGAGGTTCATACCCTGAGGGGAAATCATGAAGAAATGCTTTTAGATTCAGCAGATGAAGATGGCTCATTTCATAATTGGATTCAAAACGGTGGCGACAAAACTTTGAAAAGCTTCAAAGTGAAATCAATTGCTGAATTAAAACCAGTTTATCTCGATTTTTTTAAGCAGACCCAGTATTTTATTAATTCAAGGGACTTTGTTTTTGTTCATGCGGGATTAGATTTTTCTATTGATGATCCGCTTGCCGATACTGAATCAATGTTGTGGATTAGAGATTTTCCGGTTGACAATAATTATTTAAACGGTAAGCTTCTCATTCACGGGCATACACCACAGACAAGAGATTATCTCCTTTCTCAAAAGTTTGAAAGTCCTTTTAACTTAGATGGTGGTTGTGTCTTTAAAAATAAAGAGGGATACGGGCATTTATTTGCTTTAAATTTTACTGAGCAAAAATTAATTGACACAGTAAATATTGACTAATTAATACCTTCAAAAAACATATTAAGGCGCTTGTTGCAATGAACCTAATTGTAAATTACTCCATACCATGTTGTCTTACTTTACTTTTAGGTTTATAATATAGCATGGTTTACCAGTGATGCGACTTTGAACTTCAACCCAGCACTGCATACGTTATAGCATTTCTATATTTCTTCCTCTTCATCCCTAAAATTAATTCCATAAGTTGTAAGCTCCTTTAGCACAGGTTCATAAACCTGAGCCATTACAGGAATGTGCACACCGGTAAGAAAAACCTCATTTTGTATTAACAAACGAACCATTATTCCGAGTGGAAGCCCTACTGTTTTTGCCATTGCAGTATGTGTTGCATCTTCACCTTTTAGAATAAGCGTGCTCACATTATTAAGTTTTTTTTCCTTCAAGGATATAGTCTATCTCATGGCGCATGATAATCATGTCATTATCTGCAGGTTCCATCTTCCATTTGCGTTCAATAAGCTCTTGAAGAATCTGGGCAGGTGTTCCACTTTCAAGGGGTATTTTCTCATTGCTAAAAAGCCCAAGCCATTCCATCCGTTCGATAGTACCATCCTTTGCATCCAAAAATTTTGATACTCTCGTCCTAAGGCTCTTGCCCTTCCACTTTTTCTTCTCAGGCAGATAACACTCCAGCCATTCAGAATAAGTCATGTGATTTGTCTTGGGCAGCACGTAAGAATCTTCTGTCAAGCCAATCTGCACCAGTGCATCCCATGCCTCGCAAAAGCCCTCTTTACGCAATGTTAAACGGAGAATCGTTTTGATTCCGCTCAATCTATATTTAGAGATATACGCCAGCGAATCTCTGTTAGGGTAAGCTTCGAATTTTCCAAAGTTTGTTATTTTAAACTTTTCTGTAGTGGTAAATATTCGGTGATAGGGCACAAACTTTTGAATGCCATTTTCAAGATATTGCGCTGTACTCTGCCCGGCCAAAACTACATTTCTAGGATTCCATGTGATCTTATAATGCCACGGATTGTCATCGTATTCCGGCGCTACCAATCCTCCTGTTCCCGATTTGAATGAAATAATTTCTCCGCCATTCATCTGGATGCCATGAATGATCTTCATCGCACTCATATGATCAATTCCAGGATCGAGGCCCATTTCGCACATGAATAACAATCCTGCCTTCTTTACCTCTTCATTCAAAAGCTGCAACTCCGGTGACACATAAGAGGCAGTGAGCAGATGCCTTTTAAAATGAATGCAATCCTGTGCAACAAGCAGATGCATTGCCGGAGGAAGCATAGAAACGATGATGTCATGACCAGCAATCTGTTCTTTTCGTAATGGCTCATTCATAGCATCAAAAGCCACAGCGTTTCCTGAAGAATGATTTTCTACTTTGGCTAATGCAGCCTCATAAGATTGATCACCAACTGTAATAACGGCACTCCATTGGGATGCATGCTCCAGCAGATAGTGGATCAGCACGGAAGTGGACCTGCCTGCACCAAGCACAAGAATCTTCTTCATCATAAAAATTACCCAAAAGTAATCAAGGATGAACGGCACAATAGATTTGCGGGTTAAATAATCAGAAATTAAATGTATCGAACCTATTTAAATGAAAGAGATTAGTTTATCTGTTACCTATCATGAGCTGGATTCTGAAAGCGAGCTGCCCGACCCTTTTCAGCAGCTATTGAAGTCAGCTAAAGAAGCAATCAATGACTCATATGCTCCATATTCAAACTTTTATGTTGGTGCAGCAGCACTGCTGGAAAATGGAGCGATAATAAAGGGCAGCAACCAGGAGAATGGCTCCTCCCCCGTTGGCATCTGTGCTGAGGGTGTTACATTATCTGCCGTATCTGCCTTTTATCCCAATGTTCCAATAGTGGCATTGGCAATTTCCGCAAAAGCAAAAAAATCAGAGATAAGTAAACCTGTTGCGCCATGCGGACTTTGCCGCCAGGCCATACTGGAATATGATCATAGGTTTAGTAAAAATATTCAATTGATCTTACAGGGTTCATCAGGAAAAATTATATGGATTGATGATGCAAAAAAATTGCTGCCGCTTTCTTTTGGAAGAGATGTTATTGAGAACGAATGATTAAAATGAGAGGTTAAGACTGAATTACTTTTGATGGTATCTTGTAGTAAATTTGTCTCATAATCAGTTTCTTGACCACTTCCCTCTAATCCGCGAAGTTGTGTTTAACATAAATATTTAAATTATGATAGGAACGGCAAAAATCAACCACATCGCTCTTGAGGAAAAATATGGTGCTCACAACTATCATCCCTTGCCAGTAGTGCTTGCCCGAGGACAGGGAGTGTTTGTCTGGGATACAGATGGCAAAAGATATTTCGATTTTCTATCTGCTTACTCTGCAGTAAACCAGGGCCACTGCCACCCGCGTATTATTGAGGCATTAACAGAACAGGCTCAAGTGCTCACTCTTACTTCACGTGCGTTTCATAATAATCTGCTTGGGGAATATGAAGAGTATATCACCTCATATTTCGAATACGATAAAGTGCTGCCCATGAATACGGGGGTTGAGGCAGTGGAAACCGCCCTGAAGCTTTGCCGCAAGTGGGGATATATGATTAAAGGAATTCCAAATAATAAAGCAAAGATCATTGTATGTGCGGGAAACTTTCATGGCAGAACATCTGGTGTAATTTCATTTTCAACAGATCAGCAATCCACAGAGGGCTTTGGTCCATACATGCCGGGATATCAGGTTATACCATATAATGATCTGAAAGCTCTTGAAGAAGCTTTATCTGATCCGCATGTTGCAGGATTTCTCGTAGAGCCTATTCAGGGGGAGGCGGGAGTGAAAGTACCTGATGATGGTTATCTGGCGGGTGCCTTTAAGCTTTGCCAGAAGACAAATGTTCTTTTTATGGCCGATGAAATTCAAACAGGATTGGCAAGAACAGGCAAAATGCTTTGCTGCGATTATGAGGGTGTGAGGCCAGATATTCTTATCCTTGGAAAAGCTTTATCTGGTGGTACACTTCCTGTTTCAGCAGTGCTTGCTGATGATGAGATCATGCTTACTATTAAGGCCGGGGAACACGGATCTACCTACGGCGGGAACCCCTTGGCATGCAGAGTAGCGATGTCGGCGCTGGCTGTTTTAAAAGATGAAAAGCTGGCTGAGAATGCATTTTACCTGGGTAATATTTTACGGGAAGAGTTGCGGTCCGTTGATACGGATCTTATTACAAACGTTCGGGGCAAAGGCTTGCTTAATGCAATTGTGATTAAATCAAAAAAGGGTAAAGAGGCTTGGGAGTTTTGCCTGGCATTAAAAGAAAATGGCTTGCTTGCAAAACCTACTCATGGAGATAAAATCAGGTTTGCACCACCTCTTGTGATTAACGAAGAACAGTTAATGCAGTGTGTGGATATAATAAAGAAAACTGTAAAGGAATACTGAAAACTTTCTAACAATCCGTAAAAGCTTGTTTTACTTTTTATCAGAATTTAGACGGGAGATAGTTTCTTAGAGGCTAATCCCTCACTATTGTTTTGAAAGATGTTCTTTTATCCTCAATATAAGCTTCCATAATGTATACGCCGGGAGCAAGACCTAAATCCGAAATATTACGATAAAGTGCTGCCCATGAATACGGGGGTTGAGGCAGTGGAAACCGCCCTGAAGCTTTGCCGCAAGTGGGGATATATGATTAAAGGAATTCCAAATAATAAAGCAAAGATCATTGTATGTGCGGGAAACTTTCATGGCAGAACATCTGGTGTAATTTCATTTTCAACAGATCAGCAATCCACAGAGGGCTTTGGTCCATACATGCCGGGATATCAGGTTATACCATATAATGATCTGAAAGCTCTTGAAGAAGCTTTATCTGATCCGCATGTTGCAGGATTTCTCGTAGAGCCTATTCAGGGGGAGGCGGGAGTGAAAGTACCTGATGATGGTTATCTGGCGGGTGCCTTTAAGCTTTGCCAGAAGACAAATGTTCTTTTTATGGCCGATGAAATTCAAACAGGATTGGCAAGAACAGGCAAAATGCTTTGCTGCGATTATGAGGGTGTGAGGCCAGATATTCTTATCCTTGGAAAAGCTTTATCTGGTGGTACACTTCCTGTTTCAGCAGTGCTTGCTGATGATGAGATCATGCTTACTATTAAGGCCGGGGAACACGGATCTACCTACGGCGGGAACCCCTTGGCATGCAGAGTAGCGATGTCGGCGCTGGCTGTTTTAAAAGATGAAAAGCTGGCTGAGAATGCATTTTACCTGGGTAATATTTTACGGGAAGAGTTGCGGTCCGTTGATACGGATCTTATTACAAACGTTCGGGGCAAAGGCTTGCTTAATGCAATTGTGATTAAATCAAAAAAGGGTAAAGAGGCTTGGGAGTTTTGCCTGGCATTAAAAGAAAATGGCTTGCTTGCAAAACCTACTCATGGAGATAAAATCAGGTTTGCACCACCTCTTGTGATTAACGAAGAACAGTTAATGCAGTGTGTGGATATAATAAAGAAAACTGTAAAGGAATACTGAAAACTTTCTAACAATCCGTAAAAGCTTGTTTTACTTTTTATCAGAATTTAGACGGGAGATAGTTTCTTAGAGGCTAATCCCTCACTATTGTTTTGAAAGATGTTCTTTTATCCTCAATATAAGCTTCCATAATGTATACGCCGGGAGCAAGACCTAAATCCGAAATATTAAGCAGGTAATAATTTGTTCTGATTAATGGTTGCTGCCAATATAATTGTCCAAGTTGGTTGAAGATGCTAAGCTTAATATTAGCTGGCAGAATAGATGAATAGCCTAAGTAGTCGTTATTCTGATCAACCCAATGATTAAAATTATTTGCATTCCCACTTGATATTGGAGATATACCAGTTTGTAAAGTGTCAAGATAATTGAGAGTAAAACCTGATGGATCGTCTGCGCCTGTATAAATTCCGGGGGCTGATAACTGAATGTTAAAGGTGCCGAATCCATTTGGATCAAGCGGAACAGCTATGTAAATAGAATTATTCAGAAAAACAACATACTGAGTAATTCCGAAGCAATCACCAGTTGATAAACTATACGATACTGATAGAAATAAGGGCGTTGTAGGATCAAAATAAATTACACTTGGCACCGAATCGTATGGTTCAACCCAGGCATTAATATTACACTTTGCCGTTGAGGCTTTATAATTAAAGACAAGAATAGCTATAAAAACGGAAACGAAGATTTTCTTTGAGGTATCATATAATTTATCTTTCATACTTTTTTCATAAAGTTAAGAAGTTTCTTGAATTCATGATTATTCTCATATTAGATATTAAGAATTTATTATAATATTCTGAAGATAAATACCATTGTAACCTCAACCATCTATCTCACTTTATCATCACCCCTCTTTTGCCAATCATTGGCACCTTGGTGAAGTTATGCTCCACGATGCTTTCTGTAACAAATACATAACGCTTGTCGAATAGTGTTCCCTGGTACCAGAAGCTCACCCAAAACTCATTGTTGATTCCAAACAATCTTTTGTCAATCCATTCCAGCTTTACGAAATCATGTGGATCAATCTTTTCAAAGAACTGGCGCAGCGTGCTTGTCTTCACATCTTTTCCTTCGAGATTTCCGTAGCCTTTTGAACTGATCAGTACGCCATCAATCTGTTTTTCTTTCATATTCAGCAAATAGACGATCCATTCCTCTTCACCTAAGTCATCGATCTCAGGAATAATCGCCACCGCCACGTCCTCCACCCGCTCTATTATAATATCTTTTATCATGGCTTTATCCTCCTTTCTTCAATAAGAATAAATTAAATGCCAAGCTGCTGTGGGTTAAATCAGGTCTGCATTGAACAAATTTGCGAAATGTGCTTTTAATTTCTCCTTTACCGCTTCTATTTCTATCTCACGTCCCAGCTCTTTTTGCATTGATGTAACACTTTTATTAGAAATGCCGCATGGGATTATAAAATTGAAATAACTAAGATCAGTATTCACGTTAAAGGCAAAGCCATGCATTGTTACCCAGCGGCTGCACCGAACACCAATAGCACAGATCTTTCTTGACCTTGAAGCGCTTTCGGGTTCGAGCCAAACACCGGTTTCGCCTTTTGAACGGCCCGCGGGTATGCCATATTCCTCTAAAGTAAGAATGACTGACTCTTCTAAGAGCCGCAGGTATTTTCCTATGTCAGTAAAAAAATGATCAAGATCGAGGATTGGGTATCCTATTATCTGACCGGGACCATGATAGGTGATATCTCCTCCCCTGTTGATCTTAAAGAAGGATATTTTTTTTTCGTTGAGCATCTCCTGATTGATAAGCAGATGGTTCATTGTGCCGCTCTTGCCAAGCGTGTAAACATGTGGATGCTCGCAATAAAGCAGGTGATGTTCGAGCGCAAACTCCGTGTCAGGATGATGGCGTTGTCTGATCTTTCTTTCTATGATTTTTGCAAACAACGTTTCCTGGTAATCCCAAGCAGATTTATAATCAACGAGACCAAGATCTTCGAAAATAATTTTCTGCGTTTCCGGCTTGATCACCTGAATCTTTGTAATTGTTTCGGTTTCCTCCATCTTCAGGTTACAACAAAATTGTTTCGTATTAAAATGAGTTCTATTCTTTTGAAAAACAAAATTCCTTACAGTATCCTATAACGTATATTCTATAATACTAATTCGCCAACTCCGCTTTTAGGTACTCGATCACATTCACTTCCACCGGGTCTACTTTTTTCCTCTCTGCCAGATAGTAAGAAACCCAATCGCCAAGGTGAATGAGGTATAATGATTTCTCTAAAAAGCTCTCTCCTTTACTGTACACTTCAATAATATGAGGAGTGTATTGTGAGATGATATTTTTCGCTATGTTCATACGCTGCTGAATGCGGGAATAATCTGTATCGTTTCTTAAGATTATTACTGCGAATTTACCGGAGGACCTCCATCCTACGAGCTCATTATGATTCATTTCAGGAATCACATGGTGCCAGCACAGCACTTTCGAATTCTCATTCAATTGTTGCCTCCACCGAATAGCCACAGCTTCAACGTTTGCTGCACTATAGATCACAATCATTTTTTTGTGAATTCTTCGGGCAATGGATTGTGCTTGCTTCACGATCCGTTTCTCCTCTGTATCAAGATGGGCTATCGCTTCTTCAATACCAACCACAAATCCTTCGTCTATAAGATTATAATAAGAGAGAATGAATAGTTGCTGAATGAATGAATAGGCGAGGCAGGCTCGGGGTGGCATGCCGGAAGGAATGATTATATAATCTAAGCCCGCCTTCTTCGCTATGGCAATCATGGAGCCGCCTGAGGAAACACAGACGATTTTCGAATTTCTCTTTATACCTTCTTCCATTGCATGGAGTGTTTCTTCGGTGTTTCCTGAATATGAAGAAGCGATGAGCAAGGTGTGCTCATCGACGAAATGAGGCAAGAAATAATCTTTGCACACTATAAAGGGCAATCTCAATTTTTTGGAGATCAGCTCAGCGACAAGGTTGCCGCCTATTCCGGAACCGCCCAACCCTGCCACAACTACATTTCTGATTTCACGGTGCCTGGGTGAGAGTTTCATCATCCTTCCGATCTCTATGGCTTTTGCCATCTGCTTAGTGAAATTGGCAATTAAATTGTCCATCATATTTTCTTTATTTTTAGTTACGATTCCTTCTTGAATGAGTAAACATAATGAATTGGGTGTAAAAGGTGAAATTTTAGCGCTTGATTTTCTTACAAAAAAGGAATATGCAATTTTGGAGATCAACTGGCGCTTCGAAAAAACAGAGGTAGATATTATTGCACGCCGTCTTAATACGCTTGTTATTGTTGAAGTAAAAACGCGTACCGGCAACCAATTTGGCTTTCCGGAAGAAGCTGTGGGCATTGAGAAACAAAAGAATCTTGCTATCGCCGCTGAGGAATACCTTGAGCGAAATAATCTGAATATGGATGTTAGGTTCGATGTGATCTCAATCACCTTTATAGGAGAAAACCCCGAGATCTATCACATAGAAGATGCCTTTTTCCCCTACGAGATCTGAAGTGTTTTATCTCCTGCCGCTAAGCAAATAGAGCACAGCCATCCGGATGGCAACCCCGTTTTCAACCTGATCAAGAATTATGGAATATTTTGAATCTGCCACATCACTTGTAATCTCAACACCGCGATTGATGGGGCCTGGGTGCATGATGAGTATTTCTTTGCGGATATCATCAAGCAATTTTTTATTTATTCCGAAATACATCGCATACTCGCGAAGTGAGGGGAAATACTGAATCTCCTGCCTTTCGAGCTGAATGCGCAGTACGTTTGCCACATCACACCACTCAAGTGCCTTGCGCACGTTATATTCAACCTGCACACCCAATGATTCGATAAACATTGGGATTAGTGTGGGGGGACCGGCCACCATCACCTCAGCACCTAACTTCTTTAAGCAGAATATATTTGACAAGGCAACGCGGGAATGACGTATGTCTCCGATGATTGCGACTTTTTTCCCTTTTACTGTTCCGAGTTTTTCACGTATCGAAAAGGCATCGAGGAGCGCCTGGGTGGGGTGCTCATGGGTACCGTCACCTGCGTTGATGATGCTGGCATCAATATGCTTTGAAAGGAAGACGGGAGCACCGGCGCTGGGATGTCGCATTACAACCATATCCACCTTCATGGCCAAAATGTTGTTAACCGTATCGAGGAGCGTTTCTCCCTTCTTTACTGAAGAACCGGATGCGGAGAAGTGAATAATATCTGCAGAAAGCCGCTTCTCGGCAAGCTCAAAGGAAATTCTTGTTCGCGTTGAATTTTCATAGAACAGATTCACAATGGTGGTATCGCGCAGCGACGGCACCTTCTTGATCGGACGGTTCAGCACTTCTTTAAATTCATCGGCTGATTCAAAGATGATCTCTATGTCCTCTGGGGTGAGATATTTAATGCCAAGCAGGTGATTAACACTTAAGGCATTCATGGGTGGCTTGTTTTGTCAGGCAAGATCCATATCCTGTCTGTTCCATCTATATGTTTCCAATCTACCTTCACCCGTTCCGAGGTGAGAGAATCTATGATTTTGCCCACATAATCGGGCTGAATCGGAAGCTGTCTCGTAAACCGGCGGTCAACCAATACCAGCAATTCAACTTTTGCGGGCCGGCCAAAATCAAGCAAGGCATCCATGGCCGAACGAATTGTTCTGCCGGAAAACAATACGTCATCAATCAGAACAACAGTTTTATTAGCGGTAGAAAATTTAATGGTGGTTGCTTTTGGAATCAGTTGTTTTTCCGAGGTGCGGTAATCGTCCCGGTAAAAGGTAGGATCTATAATTCCATACAGGATAGATTTTTGTGTCACCTCCTGCAACCGCGCGTGCAAACGGTCTGAAAGGTGGATGCCGCGTGGCTGCACCCCAATCAAAACTGTTTTATTAAAATCTTTGTGGTTTTCAATTAACTGGAAACAAAGCCGGTCAAGAGTCAGAAGAAATCTTTTACTGTCAAGAATAATCCTCGGCTGCAATCTGCACTGCTGTTTCCGCAAATATAATATTCAGAACCTGAAACTGTTGGTTTTAAGTTTTTAGTTATTCCCTCCTCATAGTTCTCAATACAAATTTTATGATCTAAATCTTAGTGTAGGAGGCATTATGCGATATATTTGAAATAATTATTGAATATACATTTATAGATTAATGCTAAATTTCTCATATGAATGGCTGGAATGAATATCCCTTTGTACGTATTCTGTTTGCCTTTCTTGCTGGAGTGTTGCTGAATCTTGTTTTTAATTTGGAAGTTACCTTCTGGCTGCTCTCCATCTCAGTGGTGGTTACAGTATTGATACACCTATTCGCCAAAAATAAAAAAGTCCGGCTGTACAGGTATGCTGCTTTTATCGGAGTTAGTTTACAATGTTCCATTCTGCTTGCCGGCAATGTTATTACATATTATAGCATTGGGTTTAATAATCCTTTCCATTTCATTCATTCAACAAAAACAGCAACATCTTTTACTGTTAAGATTGTAGAGCCTATAATTGAAAAGGAGAAATCTTATAAAGGGGTTGCCGAAGTACTTCAATGCACCAGCGCATCCGTCGGTCAGAAGGTCTTTGGAAGAACCCTGATTTATTTTCCTAAGGATTCTTTATCCAGGCTAATAAAATACGGCGATGTGCTGCAGGTGATGAATCGCTTCCAGGAAATGAAGACTCCTATGAATCCGGATGAATTCAACTATAAAAAATATCTATGGTACCGTGAGATCTATGCAACAGCATTTTTAAAGGACAAGGAATGGATTAAATTGCCTCAAAATATCATCAATCCCCTTTATCACTACACCTTTCATCTACGCGATCTTTCACTGAATGCCATACGCAACTTTATTTCTTCAGAGCGTGAAGCTGCCGTAGCAGAGTCGCTCGTAATCGGCTACCGCGATGACATGAAAGGTGAAACTACAGCTTCATATACTGCCGCGGGTGTGGTTCATGTACTTGCTGTTTCTGGCTCACATGTGGGAATTATCTTCGCAATGCTTCATCAGCTGTTGTTTTTTCTTAACAGGAAGAAACATGGCAAGCTGATACAATCCTGTATCATAATTACCCTCATATGGCTCTTTGCCTTACTTACAGGACTATCGGGTTCGGTGATACGTGCCGCCACAATGTTTTCATTCATTACCCTCGGACAGAATCTGAAGCGTTCGGTAAACATTAATAACATTCTCGCCTGCTCTGCTTTTTTTCTGCTTGTTATCAACCCGCTGTTAATAGCCGATGTTGGTTTTCAGCTCTCTTACCTGGCCGTCTTTGGAATAACCTCCCTTAGCAAACATATCAATGGATGGCTATTGAGTGAAAACAGACTGATAGATTATTTGTGGAAGATTGTTGCCATGTCCCTGGCAGCGCAGATTGCTACCATGCCACTTACGTTATATTATTTTAATCAATTTCCAAGTTATTTCCTGGTTGCAAATCTTGTTGTAATTCCCGCGGCGGCCCTTATACTTCATCTCGGTATTTTACTTATAGTATTACAATTTATAACGCCCATAGCTGCTCTGATGGGTCAGTTAACTTGCAAGATCATTCATATGTTAAATGAATTTATTGCGAATATACAAGCTCTTCCTCATGCCGTCATTCCTTTACCTGCAATTTCCATAGTGGCTGCGGCATCCATTGGGTTAATCATTATATTCATCACGCAATTCTTCCTTTCATCGAGAAAACGCTGGCTATTTTGTGCATTCATAAGCGTGGCCATATTGATTGCTTCGCAATCTTATAATAGCCTGATTCAGCATAAACAAATTCGAGTGATCCTTTACAGCTTAAAGGGAAATAGCATATTGGAATTCAGGAATGGGAAAGAAGCACTTCTCTTTCAACAAGGATCTCCATCATTGATTCAGACAAAATACCTTTTGCGGAACTGGCAACTGAATGGCGTTGAGCAATATCTGACACCCTTTAAGAACGACTCTTCAGAAAAATCTCTGACTAACCATCTTTTTAGGAAGGATGCATTCTTCCAGTTTTATAATTTCAGGCTTGCTGTAGTTCGTGACCCAAAGGATCTGATGGGTGACGGTAAAAAAATTCCAGTAGACGCAGTTATTATATCGCACAATCCAAAGATTAAAATTACAGAGTTGCTGCGCAGTTTTAATACTACCACACTGGTTATAGATGCAAACAATGCTCCTTATCACATAAGTCAATGGAAGAGTGAAGCGAAGTTATTAGGGGTAAGGATGCATGACGTGAATACCGATGGAGCATTCATTGTGAAGATTTAATTTCTTTAACCCTTTTATTCGAATGCTTTTTCCTTTTTAATTAATAATAATGAAAAAATAACGCGATTAAATATGTAGTGAATCAGATGGTCCTATAACTTGGAATCATACTCAGAGATATTATGAACTTTGTTAAAATTGAAAAACAGGAGAGGATAGGTTACATCATTCTCTCCCGCGCCGAAAAAAGAAATGCGCTGAATGATATATTCATAGAAGAGCTGAAGGCAGCATTTCAAACATTAGCTGATGACTCCTCAGTGAAAGTAATTATTCTGAAGGCCGAGGGTGAGGTGTTCAGTGCTGGTGCCGACCTGGATTATCTTCAAAGAATGCAAGGCTTTTCTTTTGAAGAAAATCTTGCCGATTCTAACAGCCTGAAAGATCTCTTTCTGACTATACAGACGCTGCCAAAAGTGGTTATATGTATGGTGCAGGGGCATGCAATTGCGGGAGGTTGCGGATTAGCCTCTGTTTGTGATTTTTGCTTTGCAGTGCCAGAAGCAAAGTTTGGTTATACGGAGGTGAAAATAGGCTTTATTCCCGCTCTGGTGATGGTGATACTTGTACGAAAAGTCAGTGGCGGAAAGGCGAGAGAGCTATTGCTTACCGGCAAGCTTATATCTGCGGAAGAGGCAGCGGCTATCGGCCTTATTAATGATGTAATTCAGAGAGAGGATATTGAAGCTCAGACAATATCTTTTGCACAAAGCATCATTGAAGAAGTATCTTCCCAGTCGCTGGCAACAACAAAAGAAATGATAAATGCAGCCGTATCTATGACTTTAACAGATGCTATGAACTATGCTGCTAAGATGAATGCTCATGCACGAGCCACTGAAGATTGTAAAAGAGGAATAGATGAATTTCTAAAAAAAGAAGAAATAAGGTGGTAAGCACCAACAATTTTTGAAAAGACTTTGCTAATTTTACTTCAGCATCTTTTTTAGTTTCTCCTGAAGCTTTTTTGAGTTGCTTTTCTCAATAACAACTTTGTTGCATCCGTTGAATGCAGCAAAAGATTTCAGCCTTTCACAAAATAATACAAGCGCTTGTTCCTCGCCCGCAAATTTTTCTTCAAAGGAGAGGTTACGCACATAAAATTTTTTGTTCTGCCTGTCTGCCTTAGGATCAATGCGTGCGATAAAGCAATCGCCATATAATACAGGCAGTGTAAAATATCCAAATTTTCGCTTATGCTCCGGCAGATAGCATTCAATTACATAATCGAAAGCAAACAATCTTCTCATCCTTTTCCGCTGAATCAGGAGATTGTCAAATGGAGACAGGATATGTAGCGAGGGTTGAAGTGCTGCCGATAACTCCAATCGATCGCTGTCTATATAAAAATTCAAGTCCTCATTACTCTCCAGCTTTTTTGCAGTTATGAGGCGTTCTTTCGACATACTATGAAGAACTTTTCTCACCTCTTCTGCTGAACCCGGTCGCTGATAACAGATCTCCTGTTCCGAAACAATACCATTTGAACGGAGCGCTGTGAGGACAAGATGTTCAGCATACTCCTTTTTTGACGGCCGTCTGGTGTTTACTCCATCCGGTAAAACATTTTCAGATAAATCATAAATTTTTTGAAAGCCCTGCCGGTGGCTCACCATCAGCTTTCCTTCCATAAACAATTGCTCGAGTGCGCGCTTGGCCGGCTTCCAGTAATACCAGGTGCCCTTCACATCATTGTCTGCTTCAAAATCTTTTGATTGCAAGGGGCCCTCTGTTTTTATCCTGCTAAGCACATAGCGTTTTACCTTTTTATCCTGCTCAAACCAATGTGACTTACCATTTATATAAAAAGATTTTTTTACCAGGGAGAATCGGAAATCTTTCATTGGTAAGAAGGATGCCGCATGGCTCCAGTATTCAAAAACCTGCTTCTGCTCAACCAATTCATCTAATCCGTTCTTCTGGTAATCAGGGACTCGGGACCAGAGTGTATGATGATGAGCACGCTCTACAACCGACAAAGTATCAATCTGCACATAACCCAGGTGTTCAATGGTTTTAAGCGCATCATTCTTTCCTTGAATCGGAGAGAGAGGTTGTAACAATTGTCTCTGAAGAATAATTAACCGTGCATCTGATAAAGAAATATCCTTAGGCATTAACACAAAATTACTAGTTTATCAAAATGCTATAGATGAATCGAAAGCAGGTAAGGGTTTTGCTGCTTCAGCTATCACTATCATCATTGCTAACATCCTTATTTTTCAACTCTGCGAGGTTAAAAGGAGAGTCAATCTGGTGAATCCGTATCGCTTTCAGCGAATATCTGATGCCGAGAATCAATGAGAGAAAAGCCCCCATGGTAATAAGAGGAATGCTATTCACCATAAGACAAAAATCATAAGCTCCATGAAGCATTACAGCAAGCAACAAACCCAGAATCTGAGCTGGAAGAGGGTTAGACCTGAATTTTGATAGTCCCATATAATACCCCATGATCACGGCGAAGGATGCATGCGCCGGCACAGCAGTAAACATTCTTAAAACGCCGGTTGTCATTCCGTGCTGATCTACATATAAAATATTTTCAAGTGTGGCAAATCCCATCCCCACCATTACAGAATAGGTGATTCCATCGAAAGGTTCATTAAATTCTTTTTTCCTATATGCATAAAAACGCAGCATCAGGAATTTTGAAAATTCTTCACTGAGGCCAATGACAAAAAAAGCATTGATGAAGGTGGTGACGGGAAAAGTTATTAAGGGCAATACGGCAAATCCAACGTATTCAAGAGCTATTGCCGGCAATATAGAAAACATGCCGAGCAGAAAGCATATGAGAAGCAGTCTCCGCGGTTCTTTCTCAAAAGTATCTTTCCAATAAATAAAAACTGCAATTCCTACCCCCGGAGCAATTGCAAGTGCAAGTGGTACTAACTCATTCATTTACCTTATTTCTGAAAATATAAACAGAATAAAAAAATAATAAAAATTGGAATAAAAAGGTGGCTATTGGAATGAGTGCGATTAGAAATTTGTCTTTTGCTATTTATAATGCTTTCTATTCAACTCCTCAGGAAGGATAATGGGGAAGTTATGATCTTCTTATCCGACGCTGCAATTCTTTGCGGGCAAAAAATATTCTACTCTTCACAGTACCCAAAGGAATATCCAGATGTTCCGCAATCTCCTGATATTTATAACCCTGAAAATACATGAGGAAAGGCGTCCTAATACCTATATCAATATCGCTGATCGTGGCTTCTATTTCGAGCATGGCCAATTGACTCACCCCAAGATTTTCGGTAGTTTCTGAAAATGTATTTAGATAATATTGGTTTTCCGTTTCATCGGTAACGATCTGACGCTTGGCCTGCCGACGGTAATTATTAATGAATATATTTTTCATTATGGTATACAACCAGGCTTTCAGGTTCGTATTCATCTTAAACTTATCCCTATTCAACAACGCCCGATACGTTGTCTCCTGGAGTAAATCTTTTGCGTCATCAATATTGCGGGTAAGATTGTAGGCAAAAGAGTAGAGGGATTCGGAGGACTGCTCCAATTGAGTATTGAAATCCACAGTTGACATTTAGAAGAGATTGTTAACCAGCGGAGCAAAGATAAGTACATATGTTTAATGTTTAGAACTTTTATTTAAACATTCTTTTTCTCCCTTTCAGATGTCTTTATTCCAATCTTGTCATTAATGAGGCTTCGAAAGTCGCATATCTCCTTTACTACATAAATATTTGAGGGTATCTTTAATTTGTTTTTCCACATAAGAAATCCTGAAAGATAAATATGACCTTCCGGCATCATTGCTGAAAGCCTGCCTAAATAAGCGTCGATTGTCTGAAGATGAGGATAGCTTGTGAAGATGCTGAAAACCTGATGTGGCTTGAAGGATTTGGCTGCAACCTGCAAATCCCGAAACGGAACATTTTGACCAAGGTAGAGGACACGATGGTGTTTTTTTCTCAGAAGATACCAGAGATAAAGCAGAGCCACTTCATGCATTTCGTCCTCAGGAAGATATAGCAATGATTTCGTGATATAGTTGCTTCTTCTTATCTTGATACTTTCTATCGCTACAATTAATTTATGTCTTATAAGATTAGAAACAAAGTGTTCTTCACTGGGGTTAACTGACCCGGTTTGCCACATGATGCCAATGTTTCTGAGAAAGGGGAATATGACCTGTTCCATTGTCTGTTCAAAGCCTATGTGTGCGATATTCATATTCATAATTCTCTCAAATTCTGTTTCATTCCAATCTACCATACACAGCGTTAGAGCATTTACCTGGTTAGAATATTTATGATTGGATGCGGTTATTGTTCGCACCCTATCGTCAATATCTTCGCGCTTCATCTTCGCGAGTATAGAAATCTTAAAACCGTTGCGATTTAACAAAGAGATGTTCAGTAAAAATCGAAGGTCGTCATTGTTATATTCGCGAATGTTTGTGTGCGAACGGGATGGATTTAAAATTCCATATCGGCGCTCCCAGATGCGGATGGTATGCGCTTTAATTCCTGACAGTGCTTCAAAGTCTTTTATCCGATATCTGCCCATAAGAGCTTTTTAAAGATACAGTATCTCACATTTACCCATATCTAAACCGTGTGACAAATTGCATCATTTTTTTTACTGCATGAGTTAAGTAACTTTAAATGATTAAAATAGGGATTTGTGAAATGAATTAATTAAGTTATTTTCAGAATATAATAGGAATGTCGATAGTACTACACCAATATATCATATTAAAGAATATTGAGGGTAATAAAAAATATTAGAATGACAATAAATGTAGGCATGGCAATTTTGTTTTCATATATTGGTTTAACTCTGTTTATATAAAAGTGCATTAGAAAGGAAAGATAAAACCACGCAACAAAATTTTGCAATGGCACATCACCACCTTCCCACTGCCACAGTTCATACTTCATAGCTACAGGTTCTATCAGATAATCCATTGCTGTCATCAGGCCGGCGCCCGTCAATTCAATCCATGGCCGGGTGATTCCTATCTCCCTAATAGTTACATGGGTGGTATATACCAGCAACAACCAATGGAATCCGACGATAAGTGGGGTACCATTAATTTCAAAACCCAATGATGCCCCATATTGATAATTGCCAAAGATTTTTCCTGTATTTACCCCCACCAATTCAATGAGAAATCCTGCCATCACTATGGCTGCCAGGGCCAGAACTACCCTGAGGTGCCAACCTTTATGAAATAAGAACAAAATGATAAGGGAGAATAATATATTAAAAGAGAAAATAAGGTTGAAAACCGTATTGCTACCATAGAAAAGGGCTGCAATAGCAAACAGATAAATTACGATTAACAATATAATAGCAGCCGTCAGTCGTGAAGCTTTCTTCCTTTCCATTTAGTGGTTCCGAATAATTTGCCAATCATTACAAGCAAAGCAATATAGAGCATAACAATCATTTGAGGAATATGCAATAAAATATTCACCAGGGGATTCTGATCAGCCATTCCACTGATCATCGAACGCATAAATATGATTATCAATACGCAGACGAAGAAAAGTGGCCAATTACCTGATACAAAAAAAACAAGGTAATTAATCACAGTAAAGTACAGATATAGAAAATAGACCAGCCAATTATCACCAAATCCTGCGAGGCGGTTTTTTCTAAACCCATTTACTGCGTCCTGAAATCCACGGTACATGCGGCAGCTTATGAACTCATTTTCCAGCAGGGTGGCTCCATTTAATTTTTCTTGTTTCACCTCTTTCATGATCTCGATATCCTCCGCAATCCTCCTTTTAACTCTTTCATGCCATTGATAAATCCTGTACCGGCGTGCATCGAAACACATGAATTGTCCATTGGCAGCGGCAATCAGAGGATTCTTTATCGCTGCTACTGCACCTAATGGCAGCAGGCTTA
>MWVX01000153.1_pt1 | contig 19203 bp, 11 predicted proteins | sample 1047311 | NCBI WGS metagenome assembly MWVX01 (sample SAMN06349984, study PRJNA376086) | soil metagenome | isolation source: MtG-4 sample Antarctic (ecotone) soil | place: Antarctica | collected 2015-01-13 | reverse complement strand
GCGAACCTGAAGCTGCCGCCTAACGAGAGCTTCACGGTGGAATACGTCACGAATAAACCTGCAGACGGCTGCAGTTGGTACAAAGGAAACTATCGCACCGTCGTCCAGGTGAACACAGATGGGCCTATCTATATCGATCGCGCGATGGATCTCGCGGCCCACGAAGGTTATCCCGGCCGACACGTTTACAATGCGTTGATGGAAAAGAATCTCGTGCGCGACCGCGGCTGGGTTGAGTTCTCAGTCTACGCGCTCTTCTCCCCACAGTCGCTCGTTGCGGAAGGGACGGCGAACTTCGCCAAGGAGGTCGTGTTCACAAAGCCGGAACGGGTGAAATTTGAGAAAGAAGCGCTCTTCCCGACGGCGGGGATTGATCCAGCGCGGGCGGAGGAATACTATGCAGTCCAGGAGCTGGTTGACCAACTTGCGTATGCGCGGAATGAAGCCGCCCGGCGCCTGATTAACGGTGAGATAGACGCGAACGCGGCGGCTGCGTGGCTGGAGAGATACGGGCTCATGAATCCGGCGCGCGCAAAGCAAGCGGTGGAGTTCATCGAGCGCTACGGCAGCTATCTGATCAACTACAATCTCGGCGAGGACATGGTGCGCAGTTATATCGAAAAAGGCGTGGAGTCCCGGCGGGCGGCGGAGACCTGCGAAGAGTGCGAGGCCCTCAATGTGAATCTGGACGAAGAACTACGCTGGAGCGAGTTCGAGCAGTTGCTGTCGTTGCCGCTTTTGCCGAGTGGGCTGAAGTAACGCACGCTCATTTCCGTGAGCGTCAGGACGATTTTTCCAACGGTGCAGTTGGATTCGGGATGCTCGTGCGCGGCGCGATCTCTCCAACGGGATAAACTTCTTCGATCCCCGGCCCGACGAGTCCTCGGCTAGCCAGCGGGAGGACGCTGGCGCGTTCCTATGACGATGCGGGAATTGCGATCTCGTCATCCGGAGATCAGCGCTCAGTTCTGGCGTCACTCGCGCGCTTGCGAGCTCGCGCCGCTTTCTGCGGACGTCGCTAACACTGAACCGATGCGATAAACTCGGCGAAGGAGTCGATGCCGCTTACCTCGAAACGCGGCAATGTCAGTAGGTCGTCCGAATGCTTCGCCATCGCAGCTTTGCAAGTGAAGCCAAACGAGTAACCGCTGGCACCGACTAAGTGTTTGACGATTTGGTCCACATCACCATACGGATAAGCGAACGCATCGATGCGGCACTGAAGTTCGCGAGCTAGAAGCGCGCGGGAGCCCGCTGCCTCCTTTACGACTCGCTCTGGTGAAAGAGCTGTCATCGCCGGATGGCTCGCTGAGTGCGAACCAATTTCAAACCCTGCCGCAAGCAATGTTCGCAAGTGCGACCAATCCATCAATTCGATTTCCTCGCAGTAAGCTTTGTCCCACGTGTTCGTTTTCCCGATACGCTCAGCGACAGGGAAGACAATCGCGCGGAAGTGGTATTGTTGGAGAAGTGGCAAGGCGTGCGTAAAGAAATCGAGATATGCGTCGTCGAAGGTGAAGATTACAGCGCGCCCTGGGAGAGCTTTGCGATCGTGCGCCGCGACGCGCCAATCATGCAATCGCGGGGTGTAGAATCCGCTGTCGTGCAAGTAGCGCAATTGCGCCTCGAACTTTTCGGGTGTGACCCGCCAGCGCGTCATCTCTGCCGCGCCGCTGGGAGCAATGCGGTGATACATCAGGATCGGCAACAAAAGCGTGCCGGAGATCGACTCGCATCGAACGGGAGAGCCGCCATGCCATCGAACTTGCCGGGAGATCTCCGGCGGCACGGGCGCCGGCTGCTGGTCCAGATGTTGCAGCTTAGGCGGGCGTTGCCGGCACGGCGACCATCCCACTCTCCTTTGGCGTTCGAATGCCTGGATCCGGTAAAGCGGCGTTTTAAGTTCATGAACCAGACGAAGGTTGCCAGCCGAAGCGAGAACTTCACCGATGGTCTTTGCGCCAAAAGGCAGATCCCAGATGAATCCGGCGCGGTCGGGCTCGTCCACCAGCAGGTTCGCGTGCGCCACAATCAGGCGGCCGCGGCGCTTCAAAGCGCCCTCAAGCGTGTGCGCGACGTTCTCCAGCACCTCCCGAGTTCCCATGTAATAGAGGACTTCGCTGCAGGTGACCAAGTCGTACTCACCGCGGATTGTATCCTTAAGCAGGTCGAATTGCTCAAATCGAACGTGCGCAAGGCCGCGGCAGCGTTCGGCAGCCCGGCCGAGCGCGATCTCGGAGATATCCACGCCTAAGAGATTCTCGACGCATTCCGCCAATTGAAGGGTGAAGTGGCCTTCAGCACACGCTATCTCAAGAGCATCGTGGATTTTGTCGCTGGTTAGCAGCGACAAAGTTTCGTTATATTTTTGTTGTTCATACGCATTGGTGTAACGCCAGGGATCTGGGTTACGCGCGAACAAGCTCTCGAAGTGAGCACGATCGTGCTCGTGGGCCGATCGACCTACTGGTGAAGCCGTCGCTGCGGTGCACGGTTCTGCATGGAACCTGTCGATTTCTTCTGGCGCATAGATGATTCGCTGGATCGGCCCGGTTGTGTTCGGGGAAATGAACGTTGACTCTCCCGCACTCTGGGCCGCAGCGTCTAATTCGTTCCAAGCTTGCGCGGGGAGCACGGCTCGCCGGCAACCGCTCGTGCCGTAGATCTCTGGCGCGCGTCGTGGTAGGACCGCTGTCGCACCGGCGCTGTAGAATGTTCCTTTCTTTCTCGGCGAAAGTCGGGCGCGCGCCCGCAGTCGTTGACGTATCGACAGCGAAGGCTCCCAACTCTGCCCAATGAGCGCCTCGCGCACGGCAGCACGACATAGCTCAAAGCCAGCGGCCGTCGTAAGTGAAGCGACAAGCTGTTGGGCTGTGACGGTTCCGCTTGTCGGGGAAATTTGCACGAGTCCGATTGCATGGCCCCCGACAACGAACTTCACGGTGACGTAGTTGTCCCCTATGCCAATTAGGTCTGATAGTTCCTCGGATAGCTCAACCGTAATATTTGAATCGCTCAGCCGTCCCGGACCGGCGGAGGTTATGGATGATGATGTGTCGTCATAGAACCGCTCCGCCGGCAGATCCGTGCGGCCCCAAACCTCTTGAAGGAAGAGGCTCCAGTCTATTCGATCGTGAATCGCCGCGCGCAGAGCGACAGGATCGGTTGGCAAATCGCAAGCGAGCAATACGCCATCGCGGGAAACGGAGGTTGCATCTCCGAAACTTTCGATTCTAAGTTGAGGGTAGATCGTAGCTTCGAAAAACCGGTTTAAAATCGGCCAGGCGAATTCTCCAGCGATAGCGTCAGCGATCACATAAGCGGGTACTATTCCCTCCCACACGGGCAGACCTATCGAACCCACCGCAACTCCCTCCACGGTCACATTGATGTAAATACGCTCACATTCAGGCGGAGTACGAACATCCTCGATCGGCGTGCTTACTTCGACCTGAGTGGCGTTCGTGTGCCCAATAGCGCCTGCCCAGGTGGTGCAGCTAATCAGGCGCTCGAGCACCACTTGCGTTCGCCGAGCCAGGTCACGCGCGCGGCAACGTGTCTCCAAAGCATCCAGCACGCGGACGATGCTGGCAGATAAACCAGGCCACAGTAGCGGCCATTTCGAACGCAGGTGGCAGGCAGGAAGCAGTGTTGCCTCAAAAATCGCCGCCGCGACAACGCTCGGATCAACACTCGGCTCCAACTTGTGCTTCAGCTTTGAGAGCAACGGAACTGCGTCCCCGCGGCTTCCGAGAACGAGACCCGCGCACCAGCAAAGGTAGTGAAACTGCGTGACCGCTAGTGCTCGCGGCGGAAGACCGCGGAAATGCTCAGGGCGCGATCTCGGCACCCGCCGGTCTGTGCCATGCCCGTTTTCGATGACTCGTAAACCGTCAATCAGCATTTGCCCTGCGTTCGTGGAGAGCGATTTCGGCCGCATACGATAGAGCGCGACAACGTCCGGGACACAGCCGAAGATCGCCCCGACGCGCGCGATACGCTGCCACAGGTCCCAGTCTTCACAGGTAACGAAGGATTCATCGAACCCCCCAGCTTTTTCCACTGCGGTGCGGCGAACAATGCAACTGTGGATCGGGAAAGCGGATACCCTCGCAAGCAGCGAAAACAAATCGCCGGTCTCGCGGTGACGTTGCTCGGTAGTCCGATTGCCTGCGGGAGAGAGCCGCGCCCAGTCGCCATAGATGAGATCTAGTTCCGGGTTTTCAGCCGCTGCGCCGGTTAGCTTAGCCAGATGATCGGGGGTGATAAGATCATCGGCATCCAGAAACAGAAGCCAGGGCGCAGCCGTCACGCGGATGCCGTGATTGCGCGCCGCCGCGACACCTCCATGATGGCGCTGCACGAACTTCAGGCGTGCATCAGCTTGCGCCACAGCACAAGCCAGCTCGGACGTCGAGTCAGTTGATCCGTCGTCGACGACTATCGCTTCCCAATCGCACATGCTTTGCGCACGAAGCGATTGCAGCGTCTCGTCGATAGTCTCAGCAGCATTCAACGCGGGTATTATGACCGACACGGGGATTGGTTTCTCCGTTGCTAAGGCAGTCATACTTACCCGATTACGCAGCATCGGGACCGAGGCGAGAAAGGCAGAATGCTTCCGCGCCGCTAGGACTGGTGCGCCCCCGAGCAAGAACGGCGCACGCGTGGCAGACGGTGTCGGGATCACACGCCGTCGTCATTGGCAGCATCGATCAATTAGCCTACTCTTCTCAGCCATATACTGCCGCCAGTGCTATCTAAGAAGGTCGGTAGCGCGCAAATCGATATGTTCCCACCACTCCTCGCCATCGAATGGCATTTGTGATTCGCCTGGCTTTACACTCTGGAGATCGAGGAGCGGCGAATAGAAATGGCCCGCGGGGAACCCTGGGAAGCCAAAGGCGCCTCCTGAAAATTCGGCTCGCGGCGACTCTGGCCGGTAGTGCTCGCTCGCAGCCGCGTCAGCCATTGTGACACGCCCAGACGCCGCAGTGCGCGCGAAATGGACCTCACGTGTCAACCCTAATTGCCACTCGCACGGGGCGTAGACAGTCATGCGTTTGTGACTGCGCGGCCGTGCTAGCGAACGCGGAGTCGTTACCTGCCGAAAGCCCAATCTGCCAGGAATGAGGTGGGCTCATGATCGACTTGCCTTTGCCAGTCCCGGTAACAGCCAGCTTGTAGGCGTGCCAATGATAGTCGTAAGCGTAAGCCCAGTTGGTTTCGTAAACTCCGGCGTCGAGATGGTATTGCCCAGGCGTGAGATCGAGCCGATCAATTCTTAGGATGACCGAGCCACAGCCATCCACCCTCGGTAATTCAAACCCGCCGTCGCGCGAAGTGAGCTCGCAGCACTTCTGATTATCCTCATTGCTGATCGTGATTCCAAACATCGGAGTATGGATTGGCCCGCGCGCGAAAAAGTCGATCTGCACTTCGAGCGGATCTCCGCTCGCGATTTCGCTGCAAGGAGATCCCATGCGGTTGAAGAGATGAACAGCGCGCATCTCGAGTTCTAGCGATCCGAATCGATTCTCGTGCAGACTCAATTTGGCGCCGGACGGGGTCTGGGCGGGCGGAATCGCGACAGGCGTCCGCCGGCGCGTCTCCTCGCCCGTCTCGGCTTCGTACTGTCCGATCATAACTTCCGCATCTCCGAAGGCATGAGGGGCGTCTTTCTTCAGCCAAAGAACCTTGTTGCAGAGTTTCTTTACCTGTTCCAGATCGTGCGAGACCAGAACAATGGCGCACCCTTCGTCGCGAAACCTGCCGATGCGGTCAAGGCACTTCTTCTGAAAGCTGATGTCGCCGACGGAGAGGACCTCGTCGATCAAAAGGATTTGTGGTTCGGTGTGCACGGCCACCGAAAAAGCCAGACGCATCTGCATACCTGTGCTGTAGGTGCGAAGCGGGCTGTCGATAAACTGGCCGAGTTCCGCGAACTCCACAATTTCGTCAAAACGTTCGGCGACTCGACGGCGGGAGACTCCATCGATAACGGCGCTAACGAAAACGTTTTCACGACCGGTAAGATCTCCGTGAAAGCCAGACCCCAAGTCCAGGAGAGATCCAATTCGTCCGCGTACTTTCGCCCATCCCTCATCGGGACGCCCAACTCCACCGGTCAATCGCAGCAACGTGGATTTACCAGCGCCGTTTTGTCCGATGATCCCAAGAATATCGCCCGCCGCCACACTAAAGGAAACATTACGGAGCACCCAAAATCTTTCGATCGGTCCCATCCGCCACTTCCCAAAAATCACTGCTTCCTTAAGGGTCGTAGGACGGTGACTACTATAGCGCCGGAACTTTTTGCCTAACCCCTGAACCGTAATCGGATGAGCGTTCATCACAGCTCGTCCACGAATCGAGAGCTGACGCTCATGAAAAAGCGATGGGTGAGAAAGAGCACAACTCCGGCGATCGCTGCAATCATCGCCAGGGCAGACCAATCCGGCGCCTTGCCGAAAAGAAAGATCGCTCGGTAGGCGGTGATGACGTGGTTCATCGGGTTAAACAGCAGAATCTTACCGTATTGCGCGGGCACGCGAGCGGGGTCGTAGAAGATAGGTGTCAGGTAGAACATGAGCGGCAGCAGGACACTGACAATGTGTTGGGTATCGCGAAAGATCACGTTCGCGGTCGCCACCAGATAGCCGAGGCTAAGTGTCACGATGAATTGCAAGCCGATAACTACCGGCAGAAGGAACAATGTTATGTTCAGCGGTGCGCGGTCGGAGAGCAGAAAAACCAGAAGAATCGGCAGGGCCAGAAGATAATGAATCAGGTTCATGATCAACGTAGCCACAGGGAGGATTGCTGCTGGAAAACCCGGTCGTTTGATTAGCTCCTTGCTACCCGTGACTGCAGAGGCCGACTGGCTCAATGAAGCCGAGAACCAAGTCCAGGCCAGGATGCCCACAAAAGTGAAAGCAGGATAGGATGTGCGCTCCGGCATCTGAACTTCGAGCACACGCTGGAAAACAAAGACAAAGACAACCAATTGCATCAATGGGTTCAGGAGGGACCAAAGCACACCGAGAACGGAGCGCTTGTACAGTATCTTCATGTCCCGGCCGACTATTTGCGCCAGCAGATCACACCGATGGGTGAATCGTCGGACGGAGAACCCCGACCAAGCCAGGGGCAAAGTGGGGGTGCTCATAGCCTCGGATCGTTTGAACAGGTGGTGCCAAGACCAGCGGTCCGTGCTGCTGGCATGGGGTGGCTGCGACCAAGCTTTTGCACACGTCGCTCTGACTGCCATAACGCGAAGGGGCCAGCGATCCAGCCGTGAAGCTCAGTTAAGAGCAGAGTCAACGGGTAATCCCCTTTGCGAGTCATCGCGGACCAGGCGCGCCTGCAAAAGTGCATGGGAAGGATAACGAGAAGCGCCGTCACGGCGCGAAAATCGCGGTCGCGTTTTATCTGGAGAAGGTGAAAGCAGATAAAACCTTTGCTGTATCCAAAGAGTTGCTTTTTCAGCGCTTTGAGGTCCGCGCGATGGCGGTGGTAAACATGCGCGCTCGGTTCATAAACGATTTTCATGCCGGCCTTCAGAGCCTTGTAAAGGAAGTAGTTGTCCTCGCTTCCCTCACTCGGCATCCCGCAGCCGAGACATTCCTCCAGCATGCCCACGCGCGGATCTCTCATCACTTCCGCGCGAAACGCGCCGTTCGCGGTGGCACCAAGCTGCCATACTGGCACGGAGCGGCGTCTGAACATCCTGAACCACGAACTATCAGCTTCCCACGGTACGTAACCCCGCCCCAGCCCGCCGTAGATTTCATACAAATGCTGAGCGGCAGTCTCAAGCTCCACCGGAATCACGTTGCCGCAGACAATCATTACATCGTTGCGCGCGAACGGGGCGACCATGCTTTCCACCCAGCTTGGCGGCACAGTGACGTCATCATCCGTGCTGAGGATGATCTCGCCAGTGGCGGCGGCGAACCCGGTATTGCGTGCATAAGAGACACCCGGTCGGAGTTCATCGATCAGTTCGATGCCCGCGAATTCCGCTACCACTCTCCGGGTGATCCCCGACTGCGGAGCGTTGTCCACTACGATGATTTGGACGGGTCGAGAAGTTTGCTGCGCCGTCAATCGCTTCAGGCAAAGGCGCAGATCGTCAGGCCGATCCCGCGTGGCGACAACGACGGAAACCGGGATGTCGGAGGAGACTTCTGGCGGCGCCACCTCCTGGCTCCCTTGGGGACCTTCGAGCTTCCGCAGAAGCTCAGCCACGGCGAGGCTGTAGGTCAGCATGCCTTTCGAATCGGCGTATGGTTTGAGCAACTTCAGCGAGCAATGTTTCACAATTCCTTCGCGCAGGCGCAGCACGCCACAGTTTTGGTAATTGTTCTGGAGTTCGAAGCCCCCCACCAGCTGGCCGTACGCGGAAACCAGAACAAGTACCCTGGGGTAGAAGTCGATATCGGTCAGAGGACCGAGTGGCTGACTCAGTTCTGTCGTGCGGACTGCTTGGGCGAGGCGGCGGTGTGCGGCAGGCGGGCTTTCGAGCCGCACGCCGCTCGCCTGTAAGAAAGGTTCATCCGGAAACTCAGCGGCAATCTCCCGCGCACGTGTCCGTGACTGGTGGAGCGCTCGAGGCGCTTTGAAGACGCTCGTCAGTTCCGCCAAGATAAGATCCAGCGGAAAGAAGCCGGGCCGGAAGAGGGAGGTAAATAATCGGCGAACGTGCCAGAACCGGATCCACCAGATTGCGAACCTTGCTACGGCCAACCGCTCATCAGGATACTTTTGAGCGATGCGCAGGAAAAAAGAGAAAAGCCCGACGCCGTTGCTTTGGATCTGGGTCTTTAGTCTCTCTCGTTCCCGCCGGTGCCGGTGACGCACGATGGCACCTGGCTCATAGGCGAGCGTGTAACCTTCTCGAAGAACGCGAAAATACATCTCCAAATCACCGCCACCGTTAGTTGGCGTTCCCACGTCAAGGGCAGGATCGAACCCACCGATCTCTTCGAGGAAGGAGCGGCGGTAAGCCATGTTACAGCCAGTGCCCAAAGCGCCCGTGCCGAAATATGGCGATCTCCCCCGGTCGCGCCGGAGAATTCTGTGCATCGCCGTGTTGCTGATCGGAACCTCTGGCAACCGCTTCTCTCCTGCATCGTCCGCACCGAAGCCGTATGGTTTGCGAAACCAGCCACGCTGAAAACCGCGCCCGAACCCCCCATAGAGCTCAAACAGCTGCTGAGCTTCAGTGTCCAATTCGTCTGCGATAACCAGTCCAGTCACGCAGACGATTCCAACGTCATCGTTAAAGCTGCCTACTAATGCGCGAATCCAGCCGCGATCTACCACGACGTCATCGTCAGTGTAAGCCAGGATCTCACCGCCGGATTCCAGCACCGCCCGATTACGGGCCCAGTCAAGCCCGGGTCGCGGTTCGAGAACATGTCGGACCGATGGAAACTGGTCGCCAACCAGGCGCTGTGTGGCGTCATCAGACGGGGCGTTATCTACTACCAGCACATCAAAATTCGGGTAATCGATGCGGAGAAGCGATTCGAGACAGACAGCGAGACCAGCCGTGCGGTTGCGCGTGCAAACTGCGACGGTAACAGGGGGAAAGGGCCCTTGTTCGGGACGGGCTTCGGCTGCCACGAGATCAGCGATTTCAAACCCCTTCTGGGGTAATGGCGCCTGTTCCAAGGCGGCAGCGGCGAAGCGTTCGAAAATGGGGAAAGAGAGTTCCTCGACAATTGCGCGGCGAAGACTTGCGGCAGAGACGTGGTCGCCCACGACGCTGAGGTTCAAAAAACCGACGGGCGTGCCGAGGACGCGCACCAGCGCGCGGACGGCGGCGTATCCCTCAAGGTCCTCCAAGGTCTCGACGGACTGACTCACCTCCACATCGACGCACTTTGTCTTCGGAAAGCTCATGCCCTTTATCGCGAATCGTTCCTAACTGACATGCACTCCCTCACCGGACGCCCCTTTCCTGCGGCTGATTAAACGGAGTGATGCCAGCATCGCGTAGCCATTGCATCTGTTGCGCAAGTCGTCCGGGCTCCCACCAATGAATCAGGAACGAGCGGTGTTTAGTGGCGATCTCCTCAAGCGGAATACCCTTGCCCAAATCCAGGTGAAGGGCTTTCATACCATCAGTGTACCAAGCGGCAAACATCGTATGGCCCGCCCAGGTATTAAAAGGCAGCAGCACCAGCATGACTGCCGCTAATATACGCTGCACAGCCGCGCTTGATGCGAAACTTTCCCAAGCGAAGAAACAAGCGCAAAACGCGGGAGTAACCAAAAGAGCGTAACGCGTCGGAATGCCAAATTCCGGCACGTAGCCCGCTCGTACCCATCCGACGGCGCATGCAGCTGTCATCGCGGTCAGTAGAAAGACGGTCGCCCCGATGGCACGCTCCCGCGCAAAGCCTTGATCTCGCGCGCAAGCGCGGAGGGCGCAGCAGGCAGTCGCAATCGTAAGCCCGAGAGCTAGCATTATGAACGGCACCCAGGCTTTTTCGACAATCGGACCAAACCCCAAAGCAAGCACTTTCAAGGCGGTCTTCGCCGAAGGTACGATCCCTGGACTAGGTGGATTCCACGTCGGCTTCTGGTAACCGATGAAGTAGATCGCGCTTACTAGAAGGGTAAGTATGGCGGAACTGAAGTGCCACAGAGCCAGGGAGCGCTGCTGTGAGGCCTCACAGTGCTGTGCCCGGCAGCGCCAGCCAAAGTAAAGTAATAATGCGCCAAGCGTTGGAACGTAGAGTAGCCCGTTACCTCCTCCGCACAACGGAAGAAGAACCAGACCAGACCCGACTACGAATGCTCCGCTACGAGACGTGATCGAGCGCGGACCGAACAGAACACACTCGATCGCGATCAGGATAACCACCGGGAGGACGAACGTAAGCTGCCAGCCGAACAGAAACTGCACCGAATGTCCCAGATGCAGGAGTGTCAGCGGGAAAAAAATATCAGCCACATCAATTCGCCCGCGGAGCTTACTGCTAGCAATGATCGTGAGCGCGGTCGCGGCCGAGAGCACTACGATATTGAAATACCCGCTGACGCTGAAATCGCCATGGGACGCTTGCAACAGCGCAAGGAGTAACAATCGTGAAAGTGGGCTGCGATGCTCGTTATTCTGCGCCCATACCCAAGCGGCTAGATTTGGCTCATGCCCGGTAAGAGGAGCGACGAGGAGCCAATCCTCGGCTAATGGAATCGGTGAACTCCAGTAGGCCATGCCTGCAAAGAGTACAAGAGTCATGGCTAACCATGTACCCCACACGATCAACCGACTCGCGAGGTCCGGAGGCTGCACACTAAACGCTGTCAGCGATGAAGATTTGGGTAGCATCGGTTTGGCGTCTGCCAGTCTAGGTTATCGCGTGCCAAGTGCTGCTGCTGGTCGCCAGAAACGTTCTGGCCTGAGCCACAAGCACAACAGGAAAGAACGCGTTCTGTCGAACAACGTGCGATTCAAAGTCGATTCGTATTTAAGCCAAACGAGCCGTAGTTTCGAGGAGTATTTCCCCGAAGTAAATTGATGCATTTCGAATCAAGCTGTAGTTTCATTGCGAGCAGTCGGGGACCAATTCCAATCTGCACAGCCACCATCGGGCTCCAGAATGAAATGCCTTCCGGGCCGCAGTTCTTCCTTCTCTTAAATCACTGGGCTTCTGCCCGCGGGAGTTACAACACCACCGTGGGGAACAGCAGAAGTCCAGTCGATTGCTGAGAATCTTGCGTCGTACGAGAACTTTGCTGATGGGTGGGCCTTTTAAGCTAGATAGGTGTACTCGCGTGGGTGTTGAGGCTGCGTCGCGGAGGCGTTTCCGGTTGCGTGCGCTGCTGATTCCGTCGTGTCTTCGCAGGAATTTGGTAATGGTAAAAGCCATGCAGTGCTGTCTTAGCTTGCTATGGCGAACATGGTGCCTAAATTGGTGTCGGTACCATCGGCGTGATGACATCGATTGAATCTCTCGCGATGTGGGTACGTTGTATCACAGTAGCCAAAAAGCGTGCCTCAGATATACGGACTAGTTCGTGATAGTGACATTAGAGGGACAATCATTGATATCGGGTTTTCCGGAAGTTACATATGCACATTGGTCGGAATTCGTGGGTTGGAATAGGGCTGGCCAGTTTTTGTTGTCACTTATCGAGCGTTACGGGTGTCGGACAGTGCTTGAGGTAGGTTCCGGAGCCAATCCGACTCTGAGTGAAGCTCAAATCGAGGCATCCCATCTACGATACATTTCCTCCGATCTCGATGAGGGAGAGCTCGCCAAGGCTTCGCCGCGCATCGAAGCGAGATGTTTTGACGTAGAGGGCGACACTCTGCCGCCAGATCTGGTAGGGAAATGCGATCTCGTTTTCAGTAGGATGGTCAATGAACACATAAGGGACGGTAAAAAATACCACGCCAACATGCGGCGGCTCTTAGTTCCACATGGTATTGCAGTTCATTGCTCAGCTAGCCTCTTCACCCTTCCCTTTCTGGCCAATTTGATGGTTCCGGACGCTGCAAGCGACCGGCTTCTTAAGTTTTTCGCAGCTCGAGAAACTTTTCAGCACGGCAAGTTCCGGGCATACTACAGCTGGTGCCGAGGTCCCACTCATAGGATGATCTCGCAACTTACAGGCGTCGGTTACGATGTGATATCGTTCCGCGGATATTTCGGGCATGGCTACTATCGTAAGCGATTACCCCTTTTTGACAGGTTTGAGCAGGCGAAGGCTCACATGCTTGTTGCACACCCTGTGCCGCAACTCTGTTCCTATATAGCACTAGTCCTGCGTAGAAGATATTAGCGACGCTTTCTTAGCCGAGCCTTGGGCCGTAACGCAGTGCCGTTCTCGGTCTAGGCAGCTTCACGAGCATGGGGCGCGCTCATTTGGCTGCAAGTTTCAGGCCGCAGCGCGCCGGTCATCTCAATAACCCCCCCCCCCACACAAAGTGCCGTATGATTGCTGATATCGCAGTCGTTCAACAACCTTAGGGTGACGCATAAGCACACAGGGAATAAGGCCTTCTTGGCGGGCGCGCGATTCCGCGGTCCCGGATCAACAATACAAGTAATTGGAATCCAAATAACTAATCAGGACGTGCTCTCGCTGCAACTATCTCTCGGGCGATAAAGTTCATCGTAGCGATGTGCGAGGACCGCTCCTCTGAATATCTCCGCGAAGCCACCGAGTTCAGAGATGCTCATACCGTCCGGACTGGGGTTCTCCGACCCCTGCAGATTACAGCGGTTCGGTCCCGTCAAGTACGCGCAAATTCGCGGCGGGCGCTGGAGTAGGGTCGATTGAGGGGCCTGGAAAAGGCGATGGAGTGGGCGGCGGACTTGAAGTTGAGTTGTCATTACTTATCCAGGCACGCACTGCTCTACTTTGAGGCTTATCCTCCCCGGTGCTGGTGAAAATCCCTATTCTTTGCTGTTCGAATCCGGCTCGTGTTTGCGGTTCATCCAGCATCTCGTAAACCGTGGCAAAGAGAAAACTGTAGTTCGCCGAAATGGACTTCCATTCCGTCATTGTGCGCGTCAGCCAGGCCGCTCTTGCTGCATCGTGGGCGCCGAACTGCGAATAGTTCGCGCCGAACTCAGTGCAAACGATTGGTCTTGCGAAGCTGTTCTTTAGCACGTCAAAGATATTGTAGCCGCCGCCAAAGTCTGTTCCCGGAATCGCGGCCGAGCCGCCGTCGAACTTCGAATACCAGTGAAACCCGCTCAGATCCCATCGGACACCACAAGATGATCTCGCAACTTACAGGCGTCGGTTACGACGTGATATCGTTCCGCGGATATTTCGGGCATGGCTACTATCGTAAGCGATTACCCCTTTTTGACAGGTTTGAGCAGGCGAAGGCTCACATGCTTGTTGCACACCCTGTGCCGCAACTCTGTTCCTATATAGCACTAGTCCTGCGTAGAAGATATTAGCGACGCTTTCTTAGCCGAGCCTTGGGCCGTAACGCAGTGCCGTTCTCGGTCTAGGCAGCTTCACGAGCATGGGGCGCGCTCATTTGGCTGCAAGTTTCAGGCCGCAGCGCGCCGGTCATCTCAATAACCCCCCCCCCCACACAAAGTGCCGTATGATTGCTGATATCGCAGTCGTTCAACAACCTTAGGGTGACGCATAAGCACACAGGGAATAAGGCCTTCTTGGCGGGCGCGCGATTCCGCGGTCCCGGATCAACAATACAAGTAATTGGAATCCAAATAACTAATCAGGACGTGCTCTCGCTGCAACTATCTCTCGGGCGATAAAGTTCATCGTAGCGATGTGCGAGGACCGCTCCTCTGAATATCTCCGCGAAGCCACCGAGTTCAGAGATGCTCATACCGTCCGGACTGGGGTTCTCCGACCCCTGCAGATTACAGCGGTTCGGTCCCGTCAAGTACGCGCAAATTCGCGGCGGGCGCTGGAGTAGGGTCGATTGAGGGGCCTGGAAAAGGCGATGGAGTGGGCGGCGGACTTGAAGTTGAGTTGTCATTACTTATCCAGGCACGCACTGCTCTACTTTGAGGCTTATCCTCCCCGGTGCTGGTGAAAATCCCTATTCTTTGCTGTTCGAATCCGGCTCGTGTTTGCGGTTCATCCAGCATCTCGTAAACCGTGGCAAAGAGAAAACTGTAGTTCGCCGAAATGGACTTCCATTCCGTCATTGTGCGCGTCAGCCAGGCCGCTCTTGCTGCATCGTGGGCGCCGAACTGCGAATAGTTCGCGCCGAACTCAGTGCAAACGATTGGTCTTGCGAAGCTGTTCTTTAGCACGTCAAAGATATTGTAGCCGCCGCCAAAGTCTGTTCCCGGAATCGCGGCCGAGCCGCCGTCGAACTTCGAATACCAGTGAAACCCGCTCAGATCCCATCGGACACCATCACGCCACAGCCGCAGCTGGTAGCCCAGTGAAACCATCCAGAGCTGCCGACGATGACCTGAGCGTTGGGATTCACAGATTTGACCCCGGCGATCAGTCCTTTGACCAAACCGCGACACAGGTTATATTTGGCGGTGTCGTAATCCGAAGGTGATCGCCCCTTGGTTGGGGGGCGGCGAATGTGACACAACAAGTCCAGCTCGTTCCCAATCTCGTAATACTTGACCGCCTTGCCTTGCAAGGCAGTCGCGAGAGCCTTCGCTTTGCCGAAGCCAAAGGTATACGCCGTTGCTTCGTCAGGTTGGAGGAGAGGTTTATACATCAGACCCACTACAGGATCGATCCCTGAGCCAGGAGCAGGTCAACGTCCGTTGCGATCGTTTCGATTCCGAACGAACCGCCGCAAGGCCGCGACTTTTACCGCAGTATACGCGCCGGCGACATATTTTTGCCCGCCATATTGGTAGTAGTAGTTACCTCTACGCGGCAGACGGTTGAGAATGAATCCCACCGCGTGTGAATCTGCTTCACTTAACTTATGGAGCGCGCGTAATACCTCCCGACGAGGAGTTTTCCGAGCACCAATCACCAGACAAACGCAGGAGATATGTTTCGCGAGCAGCAGGGAATCGCTCACCGCATGAATAGGCGCGCTATCGATCACTACCCGATCGAACTTTTTTTCAGCTTGCCGGATCATCTCCCCCACTCGCGGGTCCGCTAATAGCTGCGTCGGATTCCGCACCTGCTGCCCAGCAGGCAGAACGGAAAAAGTGGCAAACATCGTTGGGTGGATCGCGTCGGACAATCCCGCTCGCCCTGACACATAATCTGTCATCCCCAAAGCTTTGGACTCAATGTGAAACGTCTCTCCGATGGAGGGCATCCGCAAATCGCCGTCGATCAAGAGGACTCGATCTCCCTGTTGCACAAGCGACATAGCGTAGTTTATAGCGCAAAAGCTTTTACCTTCAGCTGGTGCGGCGCTCGCGAAAAGCAGACTCGCCTCTCGATGCGGCCCATTAACGAAAGACAACTCAGTGCGCAAGGTTCGAAACGCCTCGGCGATATCGCCCTCGGGTTTGCCAACGATTACCGGGAGCGAGCAGCCGCGATCGGCTCTCCGGGCCTTCGGAATGGCTCCGACAGCTCGCAATCCGAGTTCCGCTTCTGCTTCATCGATCGTCTTGAAAGAAGTATCGATCAAACCGAGAAGGAAGCTTAGACAGATGCCCACACCGAGACCTCCTAGGACAGACAACGCGATCACCAATTTCACGAGCGGTTTCGCTGGCTCGCTAGGCACCACCGCCGGGTCGACCAAGCGAATCTCATCCGCGACGCTTTCTCTGGCAGTATCCGCCTCATTCATGCGCTTCAGGACCAGGTCGTAGAGAGTCTTGTCTGACACCATCTGCCGCTGGAGAGCGTTGTAAGGAATTGATATTTGCGTTAGTGCGAGAGCTCGCTTTTCCTGCTCCGCAAGCGCTTGCTTGAACTTCTGTTCCGTCTCCAGAGCCGACTCGTAACCAGTAGCGATCGTTGCGGCTACCTCCAACACTGTTCGGGCCAACCCGCCCTTCACTTCGTTCAATCGACCTTCCGCCGCTCTGTACTCGCCTAGTCGCGGCCCCGACCGCTCCCGCATGCGAGCGAGCTCCGCCCCCTGCTCCGCGACCCTTTTCTTTTGCTCAAGCACATCCGGGGAATTGGAGACGGCTTTGAGAGTGATCAATTTTTCGGGATTGTTGCCGAATCGTTGGACGAGCAAGTAATCGGCTTCGAGTTTGAGGCGCTCCGACTTTGCTTCAGTGACTTTTGCGTTCAGCTCGTTCAGTTCTGCCACCGTGATATTTTGATCCGCGCCGAGAGAAACGGCCTGGTATTTCTCTTTGTAATCCTGTAAAGCCTGCTCCGACTTGTTAAGCTTCGCACTTAATTGCTCGGCCTGCGTCTTTAGCACGGACACCGCCCCCGAGGAGAGGTCAGACTGGGCCTCCACACGCTGCGCCATGTACTCAGCGACCACTGCGTCCGAGATGTCTTTTGCGAGCTTCGGATCGCGGCTCTCTCCCGTCACCAAAATCAGCCGCGTATCCCGTTGCGGTGCGACCGTGACAAAACTCCACAAATACCCTGCGAGCGCATCCAAGGAATATTCATAATGATCGTAGCTGACGAACATTCTCATCCAGACTGGTGGCTTCGCCGGTAGGTAAAGCATGTCCGGAGTCAGGTGCAATCGATTTACGACCCTGCGCATCACGGACAAGCTCGCGAGGTTCTGCGCGATGGTGCTTACGGAGTCTTTCTCGGTAAGATCTTGTGTCTGAAGGTCCTTAATTTGCATGAGATTGCCCACCGTTTGATTCACCTGCACAGTCGTGGTGGCATCGTAGAGGGATGGCGTCCAAAGGATATAACCAATCCCGATCGCCATGCTGAAAACAGTGCAGGCGATGATCAGACGCAGGCGTTCACGCAGGATGTGATAAATCTTAAGCGCAACGACACTCGTGTCTAAGGCCGGATCGGTGAGCTGAGGCTGATTCACGTTGGAGGATGCATCCCCGATGCTCCGGGATCGACTTGCGCGAACGCTTACGCTTCTCGTTGCTGCAAATTACGACAAGCAATTCAATAGTTATCACGCGATTTGTCAACTTTGTTCTTCAAACGGCGGAACACTTACCTTGCCTGTCTCCAGATGATCGTTCCGACGATTGTTCGGCGAACCGTTACTCGCCAGTGATTAAGAAAACGAGCGGGTGCACCCAAGTTCTCACGCTGCCACCGTCACGGCGAGCTGAACCTTTTCTCCCATAGGCAGATTGCGATAATGTCCCAGAATCCCGGAGGCAATCACCCCGCCGGCCTTCAGATCGGCCTTGTTCGAACGGCGCGATGATATTCTCTCGAAACGAAACCGTTCTATGTCAAAATCGGGTCCGAGACTCGACTGGAGAATAATTTTCAAAGACTGAGGTATGATCGAAAGAGCACGACGCGACCATGAGCAAAATCTTACGTGTGCTGTCGCAATCGCTACGCTGAACAGATGATACCGAAGAAATGGGTGCTCGTCACGGGTGCGCCCCGAAGCGGAACCACTTTCGTTGGCTCCGTTTTAAGTTTTCCTCGTGAAGTCGACTATATCCACGAGCCGTTCAATCCCGAGTGCGGCATGAGAGGGATCAAAACGAGATACCTGTATACTCGTGGGGGGGCGGAGAGTGGAGCTGAGGTAGATTTTTGGATCTCGCGTCTTCTAGCATATCGTTTCACTTTGCAGACTGCTCAATATCCGGGGAATACACTACTCCGCGGCTGGGTGAAGCGGGTTGTTGGTGGCCGTGGCGTCAACTATTTCCGGCTGGCGCGGGTTAACCCTTTCAGTGAATACGCCTTGGTAAAGGATCCGTTCGCATGCCTTCTCCCTGAGTACCTGTCGAGGGCTCATGGAATCAAGACACTGGCTTTGATACGGCACCCGGTTGCCTTCGTTGCGGGCGTCAGACGCATGAAATGGGACCCGAACAAAGGTCTGCATGCCATTGCGGCCAAACCTGAGCTGATTGAGGATTATTTTGCAGGAGAAGAAGACTTGCTCAAACCTGGAGCGAACATGGTTCAGAGTGCGGCTCGGCTCTGGCGCGCGCTCAATAAGGTTATCCTAAGGCAAGCAACCGAGAACTCATCAATCAAAGTAGTGACTCTCGAACGATTGAGCGCGTCACCCATAGAGCAGTTCGAGCTGATTTATGCGTGGGCAGGCCTTCCGTGGCGGGATTCTTATCGTCGGCGAATCCTGCGGATGACCTCGAGTGAAAATCCCGTCGAGGCCGCGAGCATGGAACAAGATTTCAAACGAAACAGTGCTGACCTACTCGCTCATCGGCTGCGCCAAATGAGCCCGGAAGACACCGGCGTGGTTTGGGAAATCACGCAAGAGGTCGCCGCGACCTTATATCAGCGGCCTATTTCAACCAGCGACTTCGGTGTGTGAAGCCACCTACGTGGGTGGCGGCAGTGGGCGCTTGCATAGGAGGCGGTGCGCAGCTCAGCGTCAGGTGCATTGGTCGATCGCTTTCGGTCGAGGTGCAGGCGGGCCAGATCGGATTTCTGCCAGGTCAATTTCCATGCTCGTGACCCTGCCCATCACCGAACGTTCGTTCCGTAGGCACGTTGAGATCCCTTCAAATCTGCTACTCCTCGCTACTTTTTTACTATCATTGCAGGAACCGAATTGTTTATGCTACCGTCGCCCTGTATGGAACTGCGTCATCTTCGATATTTTGTCGCCGTCGCGGAGGCGCTTAGTTTCACAAA
>MWVX01000152.1_pt1 | contig 19223 bp, 16 predicted proteins | sample 1047311 | NCBI WGS metagenome assembly MWVX01 (sample SAMN06349984, study PRJNA376086) | soil metagenome | isolation source: MtG-4 sample Antarctic (ecotone) soil | place: Antarctica | collected 2015-01-13 | reverse complement strand
AGAGATACGTATGCTTGGTAATTGTTTATGTCAACAGTTGATGGTCGAATAGTGTTTACCTACCTTATTACGGCTTCTCATCCGGATACGTAACCACTGCAATCTTATCTCCTGATGCATTTACTGCGATGCGGTAAAATTGCTGAACAGCGGTTCCGGTAAAGTCTGCAATCTCTTTCCAGTCTTTGTCAGTGCCCGGTAGATACTTATAAAGCATTCCGCCGGAACCCATCAACAGTGTTCCATCTGGCATGATCGCAAAGTCTTCTTCACCTACAAGTGTATTTACTACCTGGTTCGATTTGCCTGTTTTTACATCGTAAAACTCAATTTCTGAAGAGGTGGAGTCTTCATTGAACTGCACAAAATAAAATCCATTAGATGTTTTGCCAGGCATCCGCACAAGACAACGGCCTATCCTCTCCCCCACCTTTTTCACTACACCCGTTTTCAGATATCCTAACTGAAGCGTTTGAGGTTCTCCAAGCACAAACATTGCTGCAACATCATTGCTTGCCCAGCAATAATATCCCACTGGGTTCAGCTTTGGAAAGAGCACATTATATTCATCCCCCGGCATCATCTTACTAAGTAGCTGTGTACTGTCGTCCTCTAAAACACGCACACATGAGATGCCTGATTTGTCCGGCATAAGCATTGGCGAATATTCCGATGTAATTGGGGTGCGTGTTATTTGTGTTGTTTGACCAAACTGGAATGTGAATTTATAGATATCCGATTTTGCACTGTCTCTTACGGAAGCGTATAATATCCCCGTTCCATCTGGTAAAAAATATGGCTGATTGTCGTATCCCGACCAGGATGTAATTTTTTCAGGCATGCCTACCTCAAATTTTCCCTTCTCAGATTTGCTGATATTGATGATATAAATGTCTGTGGCAGGAAGATCGGCCTGAGCCTCGCACTTAAAGGCAAACATTTGAAACAACATCATTAAAAAAAATCCTGCTTTGATGCATCTCATAGATCTGATTTATTGAAAAAGTTGAAAGTACTATTTGCGAAATTACCAATTACACTTCTACGTTTAAGGATTCAGACTGAATTTGTAAAGTGCTTCCGGAAATCTGTGACATCAGCGAGATCTTTTCTCATACCAACTGCAGCATAAATGAAGGGTGGCACCTATCTCAATCACTGGCTTTCTTCTTGACCTTTGATTCATTTGAAAATTCCTGTACGTTTGAGGCTGATTTACCTCTCTATTAATGAAAAAATATAACTTCTATTCCGGTCCTGCCATCTTACCTCCTACCGTTTTTCAACAGGCAGCGAAAGCAGTGATTGAGCTGGATGACATTGGACTCTCTTTAATTGAGATATCTCACCGGAGCAAAGAATTTCAGGCCATTGTAGATGAATCAGTGCAGCATGTGCAGGAGCTCTTTCACCTCAATGCTGATCAGAAAGTATTGTTTCTTCAGGGCGGTGCTACCATGCAGTTTTGCCAGATACCATACAACATACTCAACTCAGATGCCAAGGCTGCCTATCTTGATATCGGCTCCTGGTCAAAGAAAGCCATTAAAGAAGCAAAGATTTTTGGCAACGTGGAAGTAATTGCGTCCTCGGCAGATAAAAATTATACCTACCTGCCAAAGACCTATATCATTCCAACGGATGCTACCTATTTTCATATTACAACCAATGAAACCATTCATGGCCTGCAGATGCAGGAAATACCACAAAGCCCCGTGCCGCTGGTCGCAGACATGTCGAGTGACATTTTCAGCCGTGAGCTGGATGGAAAACAGTTCTCGCTGATTTATGCAGGAGCACAAAAGAACATAGGACCATCGGGTGCCACATTGGTAATTGTGAATGAAAGGATGTTAGGCAAGGTAAATCGCCAGATTCCTACAATGCTCGATTACAGAAATCACATTAAAGATGGGTCGTTGCACAACACGCCAAGCACCTTCTCCATTTATGTTTGCCTCCTCACGCTTCGCTGGATCAGGGAGCAAGGTGGATTGAAAATTATTGAGCAACGCAATATAGAAAAGGCAGCAAAACTATATTCTGAGATAGACCGCAATGTGTTGTTTGAAGGAACAGTTGCCAAGGAGGACCGCTCGCTGATGAATGTATGCTGGCACGTTCTTAAACCTGAGATGGAAGAACCTTTTCATTCTTTTGCAAAAGAGAATGGATGCATCGGCATCAAGGGACATCGCAGCGTAGGAGGTTTACGCGCTTCTATTTACAATGCAATGCCGTTAAAGGGTGTTGAACTGCTGGTAGAGCTCATGCAGGAGTTTGAGCGAAAAAATGCATAAGGATTACATGCGGTGTGTATTCTTACCTGAATCTGCACCACTGTGAATCACAGGCTATAACGTAAGGATCTCCATCGCAAGCTTGCTTATCGTTTCGCAGCTGCAATCACGGCTTTGAAAAACATCCTGAAGGCGGTACGTTATACACCATCTTTACTGCTCTCATCATCAAACGACTTTTATCCTGATAAGAATTTGATTGAAACTTTAATGCTTTCTCTATTTTCGTGCCCATCACAAGGTAACATGATAAGAATTCTTGCAAACGATGGAATGGAAGCATCAGCTAAGGCGGACTTGATGAAGGCTGGTTATGAAGTGCACGATATCAAGATCCCGCAGGATGAGTTGCCAACAAATATTAATGAATTTGATGTGCTTACGGTGCGAAGCGCAACTAAGGTGAGAAAGCAGTTGATTGATGTGATGACCCGCACGAAACTGGTGATTCGGGGGGGTGTAGGTCTCGATAACATAGATGTGGATCACGCTCAAGCTAAAGGAATCACTGTTAGCAATACTCCACTTGCCTCATCACAATCTGTTGCAGAGTTGGTTTTCGCTCATTTGTTTGGCTTGGTTCGATTCCTTCCACAGTCAAACCGTGAAATGCCATTACATGGAGATGAGGAATTTAAAATGCTTAAAGAAAAATTTTCGAAAGGCTCTGAGCTAAAGGGGAAGACATTGGGATTTATCGGCTTTGGCAACATCGGCCAGGCCACTGCTAAGATCGCTCTGGGGTGTGGCATGGATGTGCTGGCGTATGATCTCTATCCACGGGAATGGGTGCTGGAGTTAACCTTTATGAACGGTATTAAGACCTCTGTGCCGGTAAGACCATCATCAAAAAAGGATGTGATAAACAAAAGCGACTTTATAACGATACATAGTGCAGGTTCTGCGCAAGTGATCTCTCAAAATGAATTTGCAATGATGAAAGATGGGGTTGGAATCATCAACTGTGCAAGAGGTGGCGCGATCAAGGAATCTGAATTGATTGATGCCCTAGATACCGGCAAAGTAGCGTATGCAGGAATCGATGTGTATGAGGAAGAACCAACTAAAAACATAACGTTGTTACAACATCCGCGGGTTTCCTCAACTCCGCATATAGGAGCCTCTACACGTGAAGCACAAGAGCGTATTGGAAGAGAAGTAGTTGATATTATTAAGAAATTTAAATTTTAAAGGTGATCGTTAAACCCTTCAGGGGATATCGGCCCCGTCCTGATATTGCTGCCAAGGTGAGTCTGAATCCTAATAATTTACTTAGCGAGCCGGAGCGGCGCAACGTTGCAAAAAACAATCCTTACTCCTTCGCACATGTGGTAAAGCCACGGATAGATTTTCCTGAGGAAACTTCCAAAACAGAGAAACAGCTTTTCGAACATGCTAAACTCTATTTTCAGAAATTATATGATGAAGGCATTCTGGTAAGAGACGAGGTACCCTGCTTTTATATTTACCGCTTGTCTATGGATGAACATTCACAGACGGGATTGATCTGTTGCCTGCATTTAAAAAATTATTTGGAGGGTAAGATTAAGAAACATGAACACACCCGGTCGGAGAAGGAAAATGAAAACGTGCTTCACATTCAAAGTACACGGCTTAACTCGAATCCGGTCTTTCTCGCTTATCCTGCAATAAATGACATTGATAAACTTATAACCTCTATCGCAGAGGGTAAACAACCGGAGTATCATTTCTTTTCTGAGTCGGGTGTGCTGCAGCAGCTCTGGATAGTTAATGATGATGGGGTGGTTGAGCAATTGCGTCAATTGTTTGAACAAAGGGTGCCTGTCACATATATTGCAGACGGACATCATCGCGCAGCGGCAGCCGCTATTTATGCTCAGCAGATGCAAAAGGAACAGAGTGGAATAGTGCGGTTTGAAGATTATAACTATTTTCTCACCTGCCTCTTTCCCTCTAATCAGCTTCGCATTTTCGACTATAACAGGGTGGTAAAAACCTTGAATGATCTTCCGGAAAAAGAGTTTTTTAGAAAGCTGAGCGAAAAATTTGAGGTGGAGGAAGCCAGTCGCACACCCTATGATCCACGCAAGCCACATCGTTTCGGCATGTTTATCGGCAATAAATGGTACAAGTTAAAATCAAAAGAGGGGACATTTTCAGCGGATCCTGTTGGATCACTTGACGTTACTATTTTGCAACAAAATGTGCTTGAACCAATTCTTGGAATTAAAGATCACCGGATTGATAAGCGCATAGATTTTGTACCCGGCGTAAGAGGCTTGATGGCGCTGGAGAAGCCGGTGATTAAAGGCAAGGCTGCTGTCGCATTTTCTTTGTTTCCTGTTACAATGGAGCAACTCTTCGCTATCTCCGATATGGGTGAGGTAATGCCTCCAAAGTCAACATGGTTTGAACCCAAGCTGATGAGTGGGTTGGTGATTTTTAAGATGGAGGTATGAACGCATATCTCATTGTACTTTCAAATTGATCCTTGCGTTCCTATTACTACTCATTTCTTGCATCCTGCCTTACTGTGAAGTTTCCTCTCATATTTATATATAGAAAATTGCATGTGCGCGGAATTGCACTATTCCCCTTCATCATTTTTCGAGATAAAATATTTACTGAAGATGTGATAATGATGAACCACGAACGCATTCATCACCGACAGCAGGTTGAAATGTTGATTATACCATTTTACATATTTTACCTGCTTAATTACTTTGGTAACAGGTTTGTCTATCCCGACCATCATACCGCATATCTGAACATTATTTTTGAGCGTGAAGCATATGCCAATGATATGAATCTTCAATATCTGAAGGAGCGGAAGTGGTTTGCCTTTCGCTTCTATATTAATAAGTTCAGGAAACATTAGCATCGCAAGAGTTTCAAATTTCCATTAAGATTTCCTAAAACAATTTCATTCAAGAGCTTTCAGCATTAGAATTATGCAATTGCCTGGGAAAAGCAAATCAAAGGATGGTCAAGAGCTAAAAAGAAAGCTTTTAATTAATGACAATTGGTATGAGATTAAAGAACTTGCTGAGTGCCAGAATCAAACTCATTCAAAGAATTTTCAAACATATGATGATGATAACAACATTAATTAGTTGTGATATCTCCTAGCTAAAATTACTGACGAATATTTTCGTTTGTCCACTTTCCCGCTATGCACAGAAGTTTATTTCCGATAGCCTTTCTTATTCACCTTATCACCCTCTTTTCACTGCTAAGTAATCATGCTCACGCACAAGGCAGGGTGATTGAAATTTCAGCCATCACCATCGACTCTATGAGCAAGAGGCCAATCACCAACGTGCAGGTAATTAACAAAATAACGGGTGAACGATTTTTTAGCGACAGCTCCGGTCGCTTCAAATCCACTGCAATGAAAACTGATTCACTTGTGATAACAGCTACGGGCTATTCTTATAAAGTTCTGTGCTTTAAAGATTCTTTGCTTCGCGAAAGATATAACCTCCTCATCCGCTTAAATAAGATACAGATAGAGCTCCCTAATGTTGATGTATTGCCCCGCCGGGAATTTGAAGAGATTCAAGAGGATGCGAAAAAATTAGGATACGATAAAAAAGATCATGTGCTTCACGGCTACCAGGTTCTTGCCAGCCCTATCACCGCCATCTACCAGCGAACAAGCCGGCGTGAAAAAGACAAGCAGGGTTATGCAAAGCTTATGAATGATGTGCAGAGGCGAGAGCTGATAAGGGAGATTCTGCAGAAATATCTTGATCTAGGAATATTCAAATTGACTTCTGAAGAGATTTCCCCTTTCATCGATTTCTGTAACATCACGGAAAGCATGTTAAAGAATGGACTGGAGTATGATATCGCTGCTTACATGAAAAGCAGATATGCGGAATATCTGCAAAAGAGAGAACATTTACGTTAGCTCATCAACCTCCAAAGTTTGTTTTGCTGTCTTCTACCAGTACCTTGCGCAATTAAATCTTAGCTGATGAAATTTGCTACTAAGGTTCTTCATGCAGGAATAGAACCCGATCCAAGTACGGGCGCCATCATGACGCCGATCTTCCAAACATCAACCTATGTGCAGGAAGCACCCGGAAAAAATAAAGGCTATGAATATGCGCGCACAGACAACCCCACACGTACCGTGCTTCAAAACAATCTTGCGGCTTTGGAAAATGGAAAATACGGATTGTGCTTTGCAAGCGGACTGGCTGCAACAGATGCAGTAATTAAATTGCTGAATCCGGGTGACGAGGTGCTTTCATCTAATGATTTATATGGAGGCTCCTACAGAATATTTACAAAAGTATTTGAGCGGTTCGGCGTGAAGTTCAAATTCATTGCCATGCATGAACCAGGTGAAATCAAAAAACACATCACACCAAAAACTAAACTGATCTGGCTGGAAACCCCTACCAACCCAATGATGAATGTGATTGATATACCTGCAGCAGTGTCATCAGCAAAAACCGTTGGCGCCATTGTTTGTGTTGACAATACTTTCGCTTCCCCCTATCTACAAAATCCATTGGATATGGGTGCAGATCTCGTGTTGCATTCGGTTACTAAGTTTATAGCCGGCCACAGCGATGTGGTGATGGGTGCAATTGTTACCAGTGATGAAAAACTTTTTGACCAGTTGAAATTTCTGCAGAATGCCTGTGGAGGAGTGCCGGGACCGCAGGATTGTTTTCTCGTGCTGCGCGGAGTAAAGACCTTGCATTTGCGAATGGAACGCCATTGCACCAATGGAGCCACTATAGCAAATTTTCTTTTTGGTCATCCTAAAATTGAAAAGGTTTATTATCCCGGTCTATCAAACCATCCGCATCATGAACTGGCAAAAAATCAGATGCGGGAGTTTGGCGGAATGATATCATTTACATTGAAGGGAAACCAGATGGAAGATGCGCTGCGCCTGCTTTCCGCCACCAGATTGTTTTCGCTCGCTGAATCATTAGGTGGGGTTGAATCTCTCATCGGCCATCCTGCCTCCATGACGCATGCTTCCATTCCAAAAGCGGAACGTGAGAGAGGTGGGCTGGTGGATACCCTGATACGTTTGAGCGTAGGCATTGAGGATGCAGAAGATCTGATTGCTGATCTTGAACAGGCAATAGGATGAGAAATGAGCGTATCTTGAAGTAGCTGATGGAGAAGGCGTTCTGGTTTGTTATTTAATTACGAATTCAGTTTTATAAAAATACTTTGAGAAATGAGAATCAATACCGAACTTTAGTAGATAAAATCTAATACCATGAAAAAATTATACTCTTTAATTATTTCCCTATCTCTTTTGAGCTGGCACTCCGCTACGGCACAAGGCTCTGACACCCTGCTGTTCGAAAATTTTGAGAACGATCCTGAATCTTATATTCCGCTTACCTTTGCTTCAGGAGATGATCAGACATGGATCAATTACGACTCCGATCAATATAATGATGCAAGCGGAGCATCGCGGCCAGGAGAATGGTTCTTAAGCCTTGGCTTCGCCGATGTTGACTCCAGCGATAGCGTATATATGAGTAATTCATGGACAACCCCTCCCGATCAAGTTGCAAATTATTTAATACTTCCACCAATTAATATTGTTGATACCACTGCAATGCTAAGTTGGAGCTCTGCGCCAAGACAAACGCCACGTTATCTCGATGGCTATTTTGTGGTAATCTCTACCTCATGCAATGCAGAGGACTGCTTTCCTGATACACTTTTCCGTGCTGCGGAATACCTTTCAGTCGGTCCGCTTGAGCCAGATAGTGGCTTCAGTCATTATAACTTTTCTCCGGGCTTTGTTCATGGAGCAGATGGAGCCTATATACAATACGACAATGATTCTGCACGATTTATTGGAATACTACAGCCGCATACAGTCAGCCTTGCGGCATATGCAGGACAGACTGTTTACATTGCATTTGTTCACGGGAGCACAGACGACAATCTTATTAGTGTAGATGATATATTAGTTACAGGAACTGAGATGACAGGCATTGAGGAACAAGCCGACAAAGGAGGCCTGAATCTTTATCCTAACCCCGCCAGCTCATACACCGTGGTTGAATGGCAGATTGGTCACACTTCAGCAGTTACGATGAAAATTTACGATGCTTCCGGCGCATTAGTGAAATCACTTCCTTGCGGTGTACGCGTAAAAGGCCATCACCAGATGAAACTTAATACTGCTGATTTATTGCCAGGAATCTATAATGTAGTGTTAGAAAAGGGAGAGGGAAGAACTGTTTTGCCACTTACAATACAATAATTTGTCAGGAACAGCGAATGGATTTTCTTGAAGTATATTAAAGCTCCTACATATTTTATAAAAAGCAATTAAAAGTCATGTAGCTGCCGTAATGATACATTTCCATAGTTCATCTGCTGTCCGTTGCCATGTGAATTTCTGGCGTTGAATTTTCCCTTTCTCTATTAATTCAGCGCGTAACCGCTCATCGCAGTAAAGCTGCTCCATCTTATTGGCGATATCTGTCACAGAATATGGATCTGCAAGTAAACCTGCATCTCCCGTGACCTCGGGCATGGAGGAGGCATTAGAGGATAGAACCGGAACATCACAGTTCATCGCCTCTATAATTGGGATGCCAAAACCCTCAAAAAGTGAAACATAAACAAGAGCAAGGGAAGCACCAATCAACCTTGATAGATCGGTTCTGGATAAATGGTTTAGGAATATTACGTCGTCCTTAAACTGCATGGAGGAATGTACTTTCAGTGCTTCACTATAAGACCAGTTTCGCCCTACGGTCACCAATTTCAAATCCCCAGGATTTCTTGATTTGAATTCATCAAAAGCCAAAAACAGGTTGATAATATTCTTGCGGGGTTGCAGTGCCCCTACATAAATAAGATAATCGAAACCTGAAGAGAATTCTTTCTTAACTTTTTTTCTCTCCTCCAGGCCTAAAGGCTGAAATGATTCATGCGAACCATTATAAACCACGTCAATCTTCTCCGGATCAATTTTGTATAATTTCACAATATCCTGCTTAGAAAATTCAGAAACCGTAGCTATCCGGTTTGCCTTATGAGCAAATTTTGGAGTGAAATAACGGTAATAAGTGGAAGCAAGTTGATTGATATGATCAGGAAAATGTTCAAAGGCAAGGTCATGTAGTACAATTACCTGCCGGCAGGGGGCGCTGAGCGACAGGTAACCATCTGTAGAAAGAAAAATATCAGGCCGCAATTTATTTAATACGGCAGGAATGGCCCATTCAAACCACCAGTACCAAAGCAGCGGATGGCGTGCAGGTGGGAATAAGATTTTTCCTGTTACGTTTGAGGAAAAAATAAATTCTTCGGGGAATGGGCGATCAAATAGAAATATGAAATGGTGTTCAGGATGTTGCTGTGTGATACGTTTAAGTGATTCATAGGTAAACCATCCGATGCCTTCGAGCCTGTCTTTTATAAGAAAGCGTGTGTTTACAGCAATGTTCATGATTGAAAGATAAAATTTCAAACTCATTCTCCCCTTGGTCCCTAAATGTTATACTTTAACTGTTGCTGAGCTGACAGCATTAAGTTTATTTTCACAGCACAATCCGCCCTGGGAAATCAGACAAATTTTTTGATGCAGAAAATATTTTTTAGAAATCTCATATTCCTCATAAGCCTGAATGCTCTTATTAAACCCATATGGATTCTTGGGATTGACAGAACTGTGCAAAATGTGGTAGGAACATCATCTTATGGGATCTATTTTGTGCTATTTAGTTTAACCATGATGACTCAAATCCTTTTGGATGTTGGCATCAGCAACTACAACAATCGTTACCTGGCACAGAATGAGAGTGAATTATCTACTCATATCACTCACATTTTCAGTATTAAGCTTTTTCTTACCTCCCTGTTTTTTGTTGTAACGCTCGCTATAGCATATTCTATAGGATACAGTTTATACCACATATACCTGCTTAGCATCATTTGTGTGAATCAGGCTCTTTCTTCTTTAATAATTTTTTCAAGATCCAACATCTCGGCACTGCATCATTTTAGGATAGATAGTATTTTATCAGTATTTGATAAAGCGCTGATGATTATGATTTGCGGATTCTTACTCATTGTGCCCTCATTAAGGCAGCAATTTAATATTGAATGGTTTGTGTATTCTCAAACAATCTCTTATCTGATCACTTTGTTGGTGGCCTTGGGCTACCTCCTATTTGTAAATGGAAACTTTAAATTCAAATTTTCTGCCCCCTTTACGCGGGAATTATTAAAAAGATCATTACCATATGCCCTGTTAATATTCTTAATGGGGATATATTCAAGAATAGATGCAGTGCTGATTGAAAAACTCTTACCACAATCGGGAGCACAAGAGGCAGGAATATATGCTTCTGCTTTTAGATTGCTTGATGCCTTAAATCAATTTGGGTTTCTGTTTGCAGCTCTACTTTTACCCATATTTTCAAAAATGGTTGGAAAAAAGGAAGATCTTGCACCACTGGTAAAAGCAAGCTTCACTGTCATTTTCGTTTTTTCCTTATTCATCGCTTTAACACTTTCATTTTTTTCTGAATCAATCATGAGACTTTTGTACCATGATGCTACCTCTTATTCATCTAAAGTACTATCTATACTGAGTTTTAGTTTTCTTGGTACCGCTACCGCTTACATTTTTGGACCATTATTAATTGCCAACGACAATTTAAAAGAGTTAATGGTTGTTTCCTTTATCGCAGTTATTGTAAATTTTGGATTAAATATTATTCTTATACCCAGGGAGGGTTCTCTTGGAGCCTCTATTGCGGCTTCTATTACAAACGTTTTAATTGGTATCGTTTATATTATCGTAAGTATAAGGGTATGCCATTTTAAACCAGACTATAATTTGTTATTGCGATTACTGATCTTTACCGTTGCCAACATTCTTCTTTTCTCTACTACGCACTTGTGGACTATCCATTCGATTTTGTTGATTTTGACCTTTGGAGTGATTGCTCTGTCACTTGCTTTCATTCTTAAGCTGTTGGAAATAAAGAGAATTTTTCCAATAGTACAGAAGGAAATTTATAAAAATTTTCAATAATATGTATTTCCCCGTCGTTAAATTACCCCATCGCATTTTAAGCCTGAAAATTTACAATCAGCCTTATTATCCATTTTGGAAATGGAATGAATTCGTGTAGGTTTGCCCAAATTTTTTTTGTCGCTAATGACCAACTCATCTAATCTTGTTAACTATATTAAGCTCTTGTGGAGATGGCGAAAGCCTATTTTAATTGTTATGATCACAAGTATTGTAGGAAGCATTATCATTTCCGATCCACACATTATGCCACCCTACTATGAATCTACATCATTAATTTATCCTCTCAATCCCAATTTGACACAAAGCTCTAACCTTTTTGGTGACAATGCCCAGGGATACTTCGGGGGGAGCGGAGATATAGATCGCATATTATCCGTAGCAGGATCGGTGTCCCTAAAAATGCACATTGTAAAGAAGTTTAATTTATTTCAGCATTATAAAATTGATTCATCAAAGGAACGCTATCCTATTTATGGAGTGCTGGAAGAATTGGATGATAATTATCAATTTGAAAAGAATGATCGGGGTGCCATTAAAATTACCGTTTATGATCAGGATAGAAATAATGCTGCAGCTATGGTTAACAACATAGTTGATCAAATTGATGCAATCAACAAAGAACTGATAAACGAGAATAAAGTTAAAATTTTGTCAATATATGAATCAAAACTGAAAAAAAAACAAGCGGAATTACAAGCATTGACAGATTCAATTTTCATGTTAAAGCAGCGCTTCAGACTTTATGACGATATTGACGATTTGCCCTCACAAATAAGGGAGTTTAGGGCCTCAGAGGGGGCTAATTATGATGCTGCTACTGAAAAGGTGAAATTGCTGGAAGAGCAACGAAAGGGCGCCCTTCGCGAGTTAAATAATAACAACGCGCTTTATGAACAGTATAGATCTACTATCGATTCGGAAGTGCCTACATTATATGTGCTTGAAAAGGCCTTTCCTTCGGAGCGGAAAGCAAAACCCATAAGATGGATTATCGTTACAGGAGCGGCCCTTGCATCCTTCGTTTTATCTGCGTTTGCGGTCCTGTTGATTGAACAGTACAAGAATATAAGAGAAGCGTTTAAATATGCCTGACAAGCCACTGGAAAATTACGGATAATAATCTTTTATAGTTGGGTATTCTTGCTTAATTTTTGTTGATTTGTATAACACTCTATGGAAACTATATTTTCCAAATGGTGTTTTTATATTTCTCTTATCATCACAATAATTTGTACATCTTCTTGCCATTATAGGTTTGAGTTTTTGTTTGAATAATTGAACAGGAAATATTTTGGAATTTTATTTGGCAGAGAAGGCTCTTATTTAATCTTGCAGGAAAGCATGCTGATGTCATCATTGATGAGACGATTTCCTTTAAAAGTATTTAAATAATGAACTATCCTGCCGGTAATTTCACTGGACTCAAGTTGAGAGTTTTCTTTTATTATTGAAATGACGTCTTCAATATTCAACGACTGGTTTCTGTCGTTCTCTACATCTGTAAGTCCGTCGGTATAGCAGAAAGCTATGAATTCCTTTTCAAGCTTCATTGACTGCACATTTACATAGGGGAGCTTTTCAAACATACCAAGTATTGTGCACCCCTGATCAAGAAGTTTTATCTCCCCCTCATAATAAAGAAGGGCAGGATTATGTCCTGCATTTACATATTGAAATTCACGGGTTTGAAAATTAAATTTGGCTAAAAAAAGAGTTATATATTTTTCACCACGGGTAATTTCGTTTACACGTGAGTTAAGGTTTTCTATCAAAGTGCCGAGAGCGGGTTGCTGGTCTGAGTAAGACCGAACGCTGGCCTGGAAATTAGCCATAAGCAATGCGGCAGCAATGCCCTTTCCTGAAATGTCGCCGATGCAAAATATGCTCTCCTGATCATTTAATTCAATATAGTCATAATAATCACCTCCCACTTCCTGATGGGGTGAATAGTATCCTGAAAAAGACATTCGGTCATCGTCAGGCAAACTTCCCGGAATAAGCATCGTTTGCATTTGACCTGCCATTTCAAGTTCTGACTTCATCAGTTTTTGATTAACCTGGGCGCGAAACAACCGCTTATTCTCCAGAGCTACCGCAATAACATTAGCAACGGTTTGAATATAATTTAGTTTTTCATCAAGAGTGAAATCCTTTTCAATGTTAACATCACCAAGGAAAGTATAAGCAAGAGGGCAATTTTTATGGTGCACAGGTACTACAACTTTAAACTGTGTAGCAAGAGGATGCCCAATTTCATCGAGCCTGGTCAGTTGCTTGAATGATGGCAATGTGATTTTAGCAAATGCGGTTGCCTCTTGCCCGGTAATGCCAAATGCATTGGTGCAGACCCAATCGTCAAGTTCTATAAAAACAGCCATGATGCTTACACCGATTTGCTGAACCAAAATACTTTCATACAGTTGCAATAAACCATGTGTGGAGATGTTGCTGTTGATTGCCTGGGTAACTTGCAGCAATGACTTCAACTCATCTTCTTTCAAATGAAGTTGTTGCTCTAATTGAAATAATCTGATATCTATATGTATGTCTGCAGCTTTCACCCTTTAATGTTGGGTGAAAAATAGGCATTCCCAACTTTACATTTTTGTTTTTACATCCAGTGCATCACGCAAACCGTTCCCCAGCAGGTTAAAAGCGAGAACCAAAATCATTATGGCAATGCCGGGAGCTATTGCAAGAATAGGATTGCTTGAAATTATGAACCCATAGTTTTCCCTTATCATGGAACCCCAGGAGGGCACTGGTGGCTGTACTCCAATACCGAGAAAGCTGAGTCCCGCTTCAATGAGAATGGCAGTAGCAAAATTGGAGGCGGCCACGACGAGAACCGGACCGAGAGTGTTGGGCAGCACATGCCTGAAAATGATTCTTGAGCGGCCAAATCCGAGGCTCTGTGCTGCCTCTATATATTCCATATTTCGAATGCTCATTACCTGCCCCCGTACAATGCGCGCCACCTGCACCCACATGGTTAATCCTACGGCGACAAAAATCTGCCAGAATCCTTTACCTAGAATTAAAGTGATAGCAAAAACAAGAAGCAAGGTAGGCACAGCCCAAATGATATTTATAAGCAGCATGATGGCCTCATCAGTTTTTCCTCCATAGTAACCTGCAATTGCCCCAAGCATTGTTCCGATGAACAATGAGATTGCCACAGCCATAATGCCTACAGCCAATGAAATACGAACACCAATCAGCAGCCTGCTTAAAATATCTCTGCCATAAGTGTCCGTTCCCAGGTAATATTTCTTGTTGACGAGATTGTTGCGTACAATATCTTCCTGCATCTCTTTTTGTAAACGAGGAGTAAGTAAAAGATTCCCCTCCGGAACCCCTTTTAGTACTTGCTGCAGTGGATATGATTCTGTTTTTGCTTTTACCCCTTCCCCTCTGAAAAGGTCAACCTCCACCTCTGTATTCTCAAAATGATATGTTACTATTGGAATCCACTTATGTTGTAATTCACTTCCACTGATCATTCGGGATAGAATGCTCTTTTTGTTTGCCTGGTCCATCTTTTTTACGAGCAGGAATTTCTGATTAAAACCGGGTGGCTGCAGAGCAATTTCCGGAATCATATTATTCGCGTTAGCTGAACTATCCGGAGTTATAAGGTATCCTAAAACTGCAAGAAAGCATGAAAACAATATGACCAATAGGCCGGTAAGCGCGGGGTGATTTCTTTTCAGCCTGTTCCACGCGGTCTTAAAAGGAGTTTTATAAGGAGAATTCACACCAATAGCCGTTTAATGAACCCCATCAGTTAAGATCATTTCAATTTGCTCACGATATTTTTCTCCCCTTCCATTTTGGCTTATAAAACAGGCTCCCTACTCCTGAAATTACAACGTATAATGGGTGCAATAGCTGTGCTGGTAAAAATAGAGATAATAGTTTTTGGTGTTTGAAAAATTTGTTTACACCACAATAGAAAATGAACTCAGAAATTATTTTTAATAAGAGCGGCATTAAGAATAAATAAAAAAATCTGTCTTCAAAAAATGAAAGAAACAGATTTACCATCAGTAAAAGGTAGAAGACAAATACTATACCCTGGGTTATATTAATATACCAGATGTCGTAATATTTAAATTTGGAGGCCCAACGGATGCGTTGATTAAGGAAGCTTATAAGACCATCCTGGGGTATTGTATAACATATCGCATCCTTATTTTTTAAAAAGAGTATGTCTTTGCTCCTGAGTTTTGCTATTTTATGCATAAGCAGCACATCATCACCTGAAGAGGAGTGATCTATACTGTGATACCCCCCTACCTGGTAAAATGATTCTTTTTTAAATGCAAGATTTGCACCATTGCATATCGTTGGAATGTTCCATTGTAAAGTAGCACCTGTTATTCCGATGAGGCCGATAAGCTCCAACGATTGAAAACGTTGTAATAATCCTGTTCTATCTGTGAATGCAACGGGGGCCACAATCATGTGACAATGTTTTGACTCATAAAAGCCAACAATCGTTTTAAGCCATTCCTGATTGAGCCGGCAATCTGCATCAGTAGTAATTATTAGTTCACCTGATGATTCCTCAATGCCGTATTCAAGAGCTTTCTTCTTGAAACTTGTAATGATAGATTTATCCGGCAGGTAATTCTTAAGATGCAGCAGGGATATTCGCTGGTTGTGCAATTGTTCAACTACAGATGCGGTGCGATCCTCAGAAAAGTCATTTACAACGACAATTCTAAATAACTCAGGAGGATATGTTTGTGCAAGTAAATCCTGAAGAATATTTCCAATATTATTTTCCTCATTTCTTGCAGCAATTATAACAGAAACCTTAGTTGAGCCATGAACAGATGAGGGTATGAACACCGGAATTCTCATCCACCCAATTAAATAAAAAACAAACATTAAAAAATAAACTATGCTAAAGCAAAGCACGATGATGGTATACCACATCATTCTTCCAGTGCTTGCGTAATTGTCTTGTTAAGCCAGGGTGACATGAGATTGTGCCCGCTTTCTAGTAACAGGGGCTTGCAATGATTCAAACCCGTAAAAAAAGTTTTGGCCATAGTTGTTGTAATAAGCCGGTCATATTTTCCAATGAAAAGGAAGCTTTTGATTTCATATTGGTTGAGAGACTCTTTTACTTCATGTAATGAAAACTGGAAATCTCTAAGTGTCAGCCAGACGTCGTATACTTTTTGTCTTTTAGTTTCCGTATCCGTTTGTACCTGCAGAAATTTAAAACTGCTATCACCTACTAATTTAAAGCGGTTCAAAATGCGGGCTACCGAAAATAGGAGTTCAGGTTTTTTCACAAAACGAGAAAAAGATCTTTGACCCCATCTATTATACACTGCAAACTTATACCAGCCACTTATTTTAACCCCATCCGGGGCAATCAGGAAGATTTCATCGATGGCGGAAGCAAACAAAGTTACAGCAGTAAGAACGATTTTACCCCCGAGACTATAACCCATCAGAGAGAAGCGTTGCTTATTTTCAAGTTCAAGAATTTGTATAAGTAATTCTTTCAGATCCGTCTTAAGAAAAATTTCTCCCCGCTTCCACTCAGTGTCTCCATGAAATGGAAGGTCAATAGAAACAATCTTATAACGCTTTGACAGTGCGGGGTCTAACACGGTAAAAGCATCTGCATCCTGACCAAAGCCATGGAAGCAAATCAAAAGTTTAGCTCCAACTCCAAATCTGATTGCATGAACAGAGGATTGTTTGTTTTTAAAAGTAATACGCAAGTAGATATATTTACTGAACGTCAAGGTAAAAGTATTTGGTTTCTTGAAGCCGGGATTGCTATAAATTCGATCTTCTTCAAATCATGATGTTCGAATGGTTTCTAAAGCGGTATTATAGATGGCGTGGATGGACTCTCGGTGATACACTGCCTGAAGACTTAAAAAAATGTGTCATCATTGTTGCGCCACATACCAGCGCGTGGGATTTCATCTATGGAGCTGGAGCAAAGCTGCTGCTGTCGCTCGATGCAATATTTCTGGCTAAGAAAGAATTATTTCGATGGCCCCTGAAGCAGATGTTAACGAAGTTGGGCGGGGTGGCCGTTGACCGCAGTAAACACGGAGGCATGGTGTTTACAATGGTCCAGTATTTTAACACACACGAATATGCGGCAATAGTTGTTCCTGCAGAAGGCACCCGGAAACGAGTGACAAAATGGAGAACCGGATTTTATCATGCAGCCGTTGGGGCAGGTGTTCCGATTGTGATGGGATATATAGATTATCGCTCAAAGAAAGCCGGCCTTGGACCATCCTTCATGCCATCAGGAGACCTGGAAAAAGACTGGATTATTATCCGGAATTTTTACAAGGACATCGGCCCTTTCCATTCAGATAAATTTTCATTGCCCGAATAGATAAAGATTTCATCCGGAGAATAAATATTATGATTCCATCAGTCTACACGATCATTGCCATGCAGAAACGAATTATTTTTTTTTAGCGTAGGCAATTGCTCAGGATCATCAGAGTTTTCTAAATAATAAGGTGAGAGATTGGAATCTGAAGAATGATCTACATCCTTTAAATTAATTCCTCGTCGAAGGTATGCAGGCTCCTTTTCCATTTCATTGATGGCGGCAGGATTAGTAAGCTTAAAGCTCAGGTTACGCAGCTTACTCACCCGATCCTTAGCAGCGTTCCTCGAGATATCGGGAGTTTCTGCCACCGGCTGATTTCGTTCTTCGAGCATCTCACGGGCTGGCTTTTCACGGAGTATAAAATCGTCAGGCAATGGTTCATCCATATTATTTTCCTGATCCTCCTGCAATTCAATTTTTAATGTTGATGAGTTGAAAGTTTTCTCAGATATGTCAAATTCAAAGGGCAGCTCGGGTGTTATCCCATCTCTTTCTGATGGCATGTAAAAGGGTGCTTTTCTCTCAGTCTGGTTTTTTGATTCAGGCTCATCCTTAGTTTCTGCTTCAAGCGAATGCTTCACCATGTTCAATTTTGAGATATCTTTTCTTTGTGTTGATGTAGCTTCAAAGCCAGTAGCAATCACTGTAACACTGAGTTTCTCCCCCTGAGATTCACTGTAACAGTTGCCCCAGATGATGTTGGTTTCAAATCCAGCTTCACGCTGAATGAATTCAGTGATGTCGCTTACCTCATCAAGAGTAACCTCTACCGATCCGGAGGTTATATTTACCAATATGTTTTTTGCCCCTCTGATGTGATTGTCATTAAGCAGCGGCGAATTAAGCGCAGTCTCTACGGCTTTGATCCCACGATTTTCTCCTTCAAATGACGCCATACCCATAATTGCTACGCCGCTGTTGCGCATTACTGTATTCACATCCTCAAAATCAACATTCACATATCCGGGAACTGTTATGATCTCCGCAATGCTTTTTGCAGCATTAGAAAGTATGTCATCAGCTTGTGAAAAAGCAGCACTTAGCGTAAGGTTGCCATGAATTTCGCGCAGCTTATCATTTGAGATCACCAGCAGGGTATCAACATGATTTTTCATTTCTGCAATGCCATCGGATGCTTGCTGAAAACGGCGTGGTCCTTCTGCAGAAAATGGACTTGTTACGAGTCCAACAGTTAGAATACCCATCTCCTTGGCTATTTTGGCTATCACAGGAGCTGCCCCAGTTCCTGTTCCTTTGCCCATACCGGCGGTGATGAAGAGCATCTTGGTATTCTTCTCCAGGAATGCTTTAAGCGCATCATGAGATTCCAGGGCGGAGCGTTTTCCCACTTCCGGGTTCATTCCCGCACCACGACCCTCTGTCAGGGCGGTGCCAAGCTGAATCTTATTCGGTACCGGGCTCATCTCCAATGCCTGCTTATCAGTATTTGCAACCACGAAGTTCACTCCTACTATGCCCTGTCGAAACATATTAGAGCTTATAC
>MWVX01000151.1_pt1 | contig 19373 bp, 17 predicted proteins | sample 1047311 | NCBI WGS metagenome assembly MWVX01 (sample SAMN06349984, study PRJNA376086) | soil metagenome | isolation source: MtG-4 sample Antarctic (ecotone) soil | place: Antarctica | collected 2015-01-13 | reverse complement strand
GCGCAAAATCGGTTATCTCAAATGGGCGATGTATGGCGCAAATCAACCGGCGCACCCGGTTCACGGCTTGCCGCGGCAGGAAGTCCAGCGCGCTTGGGCGGCGCTTAAAGACCGCGAACTGATTTTGAAACAAAAAGCCGCGACCGAATTCGACCGCGCGCGCCAACAACAACTGCAATTCAACCGCGCGGGCGCGACACAACAAGTCAGAGTTACGCCCGCAAATCACTAAATTTCTGAACATTTTCCGTTTCATTAAAACTCCGCTCGCGCCAGGTAACGCCGAGCGGAGTTTTTTATTGAAAGAAGCGAAAAACCCAAAAACCAAGCGGAAAACAATCACGCGAATATGTAGTTTTGACTCCACGCTGGGAGTGCAAAAAAGCGGTAGTTTTGACTCCACGCTGGGAGTGCAAAAAAGCGGTAGTTCTGACTCCCGCAAAGCAAGAAATATGAAAACGAATTCTGTTGAAATCGAATTTGACGTGACGGGAAACGACGCGACAAACGATATAGCTTTGCAGCGTTTCGTCCTCTTCGTCGCCGGCGGCAAACGCCCGATAACTTCGTGTTCAAACTTCGCGCGGGCGGAACGACTCGCGCTGATTTTCGCTGGAATCACGAACATGCGGATGGAGGTTTTCGATGACGTTAAAGGCATTTGTTATTTCGTCGAACCTTCGGAAGCGAACGGTGCTTACGTTTTCTAAAAACTTGAGCTTGTAGAAACAAAAAATAAAAGCGGCAAGCAGAAAAACGTGATGAGCGAAAGGAAGAACGGCACGCGCGAAAAGGCGTTGCTCGACAATCTTTCCGAAGCGTCATCGCTCGAAAAAACCAAAAATAAAAATTAAGGAGCCAAAGAAAATTTATGTCATCAGCAAAAGTTACAATCATCGGAAACTTGGGACGCAACCCGGAAACCCGTGTCAACGCCAACAACACTTTCATCGCCAACTTCTCGATTGCCGTCAACAACCAGCGCAAAACCGCGACGGGCGAGGCGGTGAAGAAAACCGATTGGTATAACATCACCGCGACCGGCAGACAGGCGCAGGTTCTCGCCGAACACGCGCGCAAAGGCGACCAGCTTCTCGTCGAAGGCAAACAGACTTTCAACCCGTGGACTGACCGCGAAGGCAACTCGCGCGTTTCGGTTGACGTTCTCGTGCAAGACTTCCGCTTCCTCGGCAACGGCAGCCGCTCGGACGAAAATCAAGCCGCGCCGGAAGCCGCGAGCAGCGAAATCCCGGAAGACATCCGCGAAGCACTCTCGACAATTCCCGACAACCTCGATTTTTCGGGCGACAATTTCCCGTCGGTGATGTAATCGAATTCGTCGAAGCGACGGAGGGATAAATCAATTGTCCGTCGCTTCGACAAAAGTAAATCTACCGAAAAATCTCCAGACTTCCCTTCCTTTCTTCTCCGGTAATCGAGGCGATTCTCGAACATATAATTCGGGAGTCGCCTTTCCTACAAACTCATATTTTCGCCTTTCAAAAAGGGATTTTTATGGTCTGCAAGACAAGTGAAATTAAAATCTCGGCGTGCGGGTTGTCGCCGGAAAAACAGCCCGTCTGAAGGAAGGAGAAAATTATGAGAAACGTTGTTTTTAATCAAGGCTTCAATCGTGTCGAGCATCATCAAATCATCTGTCTCGAACGCGCAAAATTGAATCGGCTGTTAGAAGAAGAACATTGCGTCGTTGAAACTCTCGCGGGTTCAGTTAAACGGCAAATCAAAGCCGCGCCGATGTTTTTTACTGACGTGCAAACCGCTTGGAACGACATTCAAAATCATTCGCTCGTCAAAGCCGTGCGCGAGCGAATCAAACTTTTGACCGATGCTTATCCGCAATTTCTTAGCCAAGTCGAAGCCGCTCGCCAGTGTCTCAAGAAAAAAATTTTAGACGCGCTGGAAATTACCAAATCCGCCGCGCAAATGGCAGTTATTCGCCATTAAAAATTATCGTCTTCATCGTTAAATCACTTACAAAAAAGCCCGATGCGCTTGCTCGAAAACAAGCGCGTCGGGCTTTTTTATTGTCGCGGCGTTTCCCGTTTGAAACAACTCGTTTTCAAACCGACGAAGCGGCGCCGTTTTTCGAGTTCGCAGCACGCCATTGTTTGAAGCCGTTGTCGCGTCCGAAATGTCCTCTCAGTATTTCGGTCATCACTTCGCCGGGGCTAACGTCATAGCCGCAGCATTCGGAAACGAAACTTACCTGTTCATCGAATAAACCGGCAATTTCCTCATCCACTTGAGCGACAATTCGACGGGTTTGTTTGCGCCGGATTGATATTAACGGTTTGAAAGCGGGAGTGTCTCCATTTTCGCTTTTTAGGGAAGTTTTTTCGTTCGTCTTTTCGGTATTTTCCTGCATTAAATTCGATTCCTTTTAGTTTGATTTTGGATTTTTTGTTCAGCCTTCGCCCCGTGAATCAATGCGGTTAATCAAGCTCAGAATCAAGCGGCGCGGGCGTGTCAATTTCCCTTTAATCAACCGTCGTGCCAGAGGCATTTCAACAGCCGTTTTGCGATGCGAAATTCGACTTCAAAGGCGTGTCTTTCATTTTTATAAATCGCGTGTTTGAGGTGTATGACAAGTAGGGGTAAAAACGCCTCCTTCTTGCGCTTAAAAGCGTTGAAAACAAAGGATTTGTCCGTGCAAGAGTGCAAGAAACCGGGAAAACGGCAGTTTTGCTGAAGATTTCCCTTGCGGAAACTCTTTGTTTATCGGCGTTTCATGTGGTTCTCGCCAAGTTTTTTCTACCCGTATTTTTTCTTGCGCTTTAAATGTTTGAAAAATTTACGCTTATCGCGCGAGACGCTTTCAATCATCCCGCTAAACGCTTAATTTTCAATCAAATGCGCTCTTGCAAAAAAGCGCAAGAATTTCACCATACTTTTATAGCGGCAAGCGAATTGCTTCAGACGATTGCAGGAACTCCAAATCCTTTTGAAATCAGCGCGAAAAACAGATGAATGAAGAAAACAAATTTTTGATCCGCAGCCGCGACCGCGAGAAGTGGAAAAAGAAATTAGCATTTCAGCCGAAAAAAGAAGCAAAGGCGGTAGCGATTTATTTTCGCCCGAGTTTATCGGATGATAAACGCATCCGCGAGTTATCGGAAATGACCGGCGAGACGAAAAACGCGATTGTCGAAAAGCTCGTCCACGTCGCGCTGCACAACAAAACTTTTACGACGCAAAAACTCGACGAGCATAAAACTTCTATTAGAAGACTCGAAGACCGAACCGGAGAAGTTGCCGATTATCAACTGGAAATCGTTCGCTTGCTCGAAGAAATGCGCGGCGAGCAGACGAGGACGAACGCGCTCGCGTCCGCTCTTTTGAGCGAAATTTATTGTATGGTTCATACCGCCGTTTCTCTTAGCAGAACGGCGCTGCTGCAAATACTCGGACTCGCGCAAAAAAATGCGTCGTCGCCCGCCCCGCAGGTTTTAGCGTCGTTTGACGAAACCAGCGATTTGACGATTGCGCGAAGCCTTCATGATTTAGAGTCGGTGGCGCGTCATCATCAAATCAAAAACGAAAGCAAAGTTTTCGGGAATCTTTTTTGGAAATCGAAATTGAGAAAAACCGATTCCGCGCCCGAAGCCGCTGCCGCAACATCGGCAGAATAATTCTTAAAATTTAGAGAGATGATTATCAGCATTAAATCAAGCGCCTCGGGCGGTAGCAGTCGCGGTCTCGTTCACTACCTCGCGCACAGCAAACTCGACCGCGAAAAAGAAGGCATCGAGCGGCGCGAGTTTTTCAATGACTCCGAAGACGATTTGGACGTGAGCCGCGCAAATCGAAATTTGAGCTGGGGAGACACAAAAGCAAAGCCCGAAGAACTGCTGCACATCGTCATCTCTCCGAGCAGAGAGGAAATCGCTAAGTTAGGCAACGACCGCGACACGCGAAAAAAAGCGCTCAAAGTAATCGTTCAGGCTACCGTCGCCCGACTCGAAAAGGAAGTTAAAGCAAGGTTTTTGAAGTGGGTTGCCGTCGTGCATTTCAACACGGACAATCCGCACGCGCATCTCGCCGTGCAAAAACAGTTTTTGAACGAGAACGGCAAAGCCGAAATTCTGCGAATAAATCGGCAGATGCTTCATTACAACGAGCGAGGCGCGGACGGCGAGAAAAAACTTTATAAGGGGACGTTAATTTTAGCCGCAGAAAATAAAATCAATGAGATAGGTCAAACTCGCGGGCAGGAAAAAGGAACGGAGAGAATCTCGAAATCGGATAAGACAGTCGAGAAATCGGAAACTCGAACCGGAAATGCCGAAGAATTTTCTTCTGATGAATTAAAGAAGATCCCGAATTACCGCGAGCGTCGAATACTAGCCGAAGAAATGCTCGTCGCTTTGGAAATCCGTCGGCGGACGCGCAACATCGAAAATCTCGTCGAACACGGCGACAAAAAACGCTTCAAAATCAAAGACGAGCGAACCGGTAACACGCGCCACGTTTCGCTGTTCGACATTGAGCGAAAAATCGAGAGCATAAGCCGACGTAAAGCGCGGCTCGCGTACCCGCAAAATATTGAGAGGCGTACGGATTTTTCCGTGCAAATTGCTCAGGAAGAACGCGCCAAATACGAACCAGTTATTCGACAACTGGAAACAATCCGGCGCCACGTTCTCGGATTCGAGAATCGGCATTTAAGCGAAGCGCAGGAAAAACACACCGGTCTTCACAATCAAAAACTCCTTATTGAAAAAAAATATGAACGGCTGAAAATGGACGCGCCTAGCCCGATTTTCAACTCGAATGAAATTCAGCAACTTCAAAGCGAAGCAATCAGGGAACAAAATTCAGAAAAGATTTTACTGCTGGAAAGCATTCGTCAAAGCAGCGCCGCCGAGTTAAAAATACCGAGCCGCCGCGATAAAGACGTGCGTGAATTGTCGGCGTCAAAAATCGTCGCCAAGCTCAAATTTGAAGCCGCTGAGAAAAGGCTTCTCGACTTTGCGGCGAACAAAGATTTTATCAAGGTAAAAATCGGCGATTCGCTTTTGTCGCGCCGCGGACTCGAACAGCACGAGCTTCGCGCCGCCCGCAAAAATGATTTATGGATGCAAGTTAAAGCGAAAACGACTCAGATTTTATTACGTGCCGATAAGAAACTCGCGCCCGCCGAAAAACTCGATTATCCGGCTTTACACAAGGCTGTAACAGGCACGCTTGAAAACTTGGTAAACACGCGCCGCGATGAAATCGCCAAGCAAAAAGAATTCAATCAAACTCTCGATAAAATTTTCGACGCGGAAACCCATCCGAACAAAACAAGACTCGCGCCCGCTTTTTCCGCTTATGAACTTGCCGAAGTCGAAGACCTCTCGCACGATGCGGGACGCGAAAACTTTTACGAAAATTCGCTTCCGCTACAAGAAAGCTGGCTGCGCGAAAAATTAGCCGAAAAAATCGTGAACGCGAAACGCTCAAACGAATCGCCCGCGACGATTGGTAATAAAACTCAGAATCTTTGTTCGGAGGATAAAATCACGGTGCAGTTCCCTTCCGAATCGCAGGCGCAATCCGACGCAGAAAAAGTCATCGGCGGTTACGTTTTAGCCAGAGTCGAAGCGCGAACCGTTCTCGCCCAAATAAAAGTTAATCAGGCGGCAGAAAATTTGGCTCGAAACGAGCGCGACAAATCATTCGCCAAACACCGTATTTTAGACACAAAAACAGGCGCGGAACGCGAGATGTCCTTGCGCGATGTCGAGTCGCGAAAACATTATTATCTGCTCGATTCGATTCTTGAAAAATCCTTTGTAACCAAAGAACAAAAACATTTGCGAGACGCGGTGCGACGTGCCGCGCAGAATAAAGAAAACGAATTGGAGCAAAATTTGATGGCGACGCAAAATTTTGCCGAGCGTCTTGAAAATCAAAAAACGGCGATGCTCGAAAAGTTTTCCACCGCGAATGAAATCCACCCGATTTTCACGCCGAAAGAAATCGCCGCGCTCGACGCGCGAGCCGACCGAACGACCGACAAATCTGAAGCCGTCCGGCTCGAAAAACTTGTCGGCGAAGCGGAGAAAAACGGGCGCGTCGAAAGACTTCAGCATTTTCTTGACAGTGCGGCAAAAGAGTTGGAAGTTCTCGCGCCCGCTTTATCGAAAAAACAAGAACCAGTAATTTCTCGACAGAATCATTCGACAGACGAACGCAGTGCGGTTGGTCAAAGTCAAGAAATTTCAAATCAAATCGCCGTTTCGGAAACGAGCGTTCGCACTAGCGACGAAAGCACGAAAACCGCTGCCGTAACTAATGAAAAAGCAACGGTCAAGGAGAAGGGACGAACCAGGTAAAACGCCGCTTTGGTTTTCCGCCAAAACCGTAAATTCGCAAGGCACGCCGGTTGCTCTTGGAGGATTTGAACTTTCAAAAGATTCGCCGATTCAAAAAATCCGAAGTTCCCTTCACGAAGCGTAAAATGAGCGAGCAACCAGCAATTTCTACAAAGAGCGAGATGAATCCGCAAATTTGGCTCGAAACGAGCGCGACAAATCATTCGCCAAACACCGTATTTTAGACACAAAAACAGGCGCGGAACGCGAGATGTCCTTGCGCGATGTCGAGTCGCGAAAACATTATTATCTGCTCGATTCGATTCTTGAAAAATCCTTTGTAACCAAAGAACAAAAACATTTGCGAGACGCGGTGCGACGTGCCGCGCAGAATAAAGAAAACGAATTGGAGCAAAATTTGATGGCGACGCAAAATTTTGCCGAGCGTCTTGAAAATCAAAAAACGGCGATGCTCGAAAAGTTTTCCACCGCGAATGAAATCCACCCGATTTTCACGCCGAAAGAAATCGCCGCGCTCGACGCGCGAGCCGACCGAACGACCGACAAATCTGAAGCCGTCCGGCTCGAAAAACTTGTCGGCGAAGCGGAGAAAAACGGGCGCGTCGAAAGACTTCAGCATTTTCTTGACAGTGCGGCAAAAGAGTTGGAAGTTCTCGCGCCCGCTTTATCGAAAAAACAAGAACCAGTAATTTCTCGACAGAATCATTCGACAGACGAACGCAGTGCGGTTGGTCAAAGTCAAGAAATTTCAAATCAAATCGCCGTTTCGGAAACGAGCGTTCGCACTAGCGACGAAAGCACGAAAACCGCTGCCGTAACTAATGAAAAAGCAACGGTCAAGGAGAAGGGACGAACCAGGTAAAACGCCGCTTTGGTTTTCCGCCAAAACCGTAAATTCGCAAGGCACGCCGGTTGCTCTTGGAGGATTTGAACTTTCAAAAGATTCGCCGATTCAAAAAATCCGAAGTTCCCTTCACGAAGCGTAAAATGAGCGAGCAACCAGCAATTTCTACAAAGAGCGAGATGAATCCGCGCACGGCGCGCGCCGTCGCCGCGATAATGAGCCAGACGCGGACCGACGAAATGTTGCGCCTGCTTAACCAATCGGACGGGCGCAATCAATCCGAGCAGGCGTCGTTTTTAGCCGCTGAATCGCCGTTTCTAAGAGAAGTCTACGAGCGCGGCGGAACTGTCGTGGATGGTGTTTTGACCGTGCCGCGCGAAAACCTGAGCGCATCGCCGGAAATTGAAATCGCCACACAGCACGCGGCGGTTGAAAGGTTGACCGTAATTACCAATGATGCTGCCAAAGCGAAAGAACTTGCGCCGCACCTTATCGAAATGGGCGAACGCATCGCCGGAAGCCACGCCGACGGCGAAACGCGCCTGAAGATTTTCGGATGGCTTTATCGCACGCTCGAAGGCAAACAGGAATTGCTCCCGCCGGAGTCGGCGGAAAAGAACGCTCCTAATATTCCTATCCATTCCGAAACTGAATTCGCCGAAAAATGGCGTCAAATCGTCGAATTGTCCGAAGCGCTCGCCGAGCTTGAGCCGAAAGACCGGCTGCCCGAAAATTCGCTCGAAGCGGCGGACGAAAACTCGCGAGAAACGGGCGCGGCGTTTGAACCGGACGAAAATATGACGGCGGAGATTCACGAACACGCTGTCGAAGCCGAAAGCGCGGAGCGTGAACAGGAGTTTGTTTCGGGCGGCAGTCTTATCGCTTTCGAGCGAATCGAAATAGGCACGGATTTCCCCAAAATTCCCGAAAATCTTCCGCGTTCGGATTTTGAAAAACTGCTCGAAAAGACCGGCGCAATAGATTCGCAGATCGAACGAGGCGTTTCCAAGCGCGAAGTTCTCGCGCCGTTCAAGCAGTATGTTGAAATCACGCGGCTCGACAACGAGTTGCGGCTCGTCGAAGAAGAATACGCCCAAGGACAGGCGAAAATCGTCGGCGATCAAACGGGATCGGCGCTCAATTACCGTTTCGTCGTTAAGCGCGAAGAAGTGCGCGAACTCGCCGAAGACCGGCAGACGCTCGGCGTTCTTAGAGTGCAAAAAGCCAAGCTGAACGAGATTATTCAAACGGGTTTCGGCGGATCGGTTGACCGGGCGAAAGTCGAGCAATCAATCAACAATCAAAACGATGCCGCAAAATCCTCTAAAATCGAACTGACTGAAGATGAAGCCGAATTACGCCGCGCCCTTGTTAAAGAAAAAAGCACGGAGCGCGAAATTGACGCGCTTTCCGAATCTATCAATGAGCGGGAAAAAGGTTTTCGCGCCTTCACCGAACTTTCCGCAGAAGAAATACCGGACGAAAGAAAGCAACAGTTGATCGAAAAAGTCGCATCTCTGGAACTTGATCTTCCCGCCGTTCTCAAAGAAAAATACCCCGAATTAACAGTTCAAGAAAGAACTGAAAAAATGTCGAACGCCAACGCATTTGAAATTCGCAATCCTGCGGAATATTTGTTTCTGAGAGAGGCGTCGAATGATCAATTTCAAGTTTTGCGAGCGCGCGAAATCAAAAAAGAGTATCGGAAATTTGAAAGCGTGAAAACGGTTGAAAAAGCGAACGCTGATTCGGCGCGGCGTGCCGACGAAGTGCATCGTGAAAAAATTCAGGCGCTCAAGACGATTGAGCCGCTTTTCGCTTATAAAATTGAAGGCAGCAACAGGATTATCAAAGCCGAGCCTTCGGAAAGAGCCGCCGCAGGTTACAAATTCGCCGCCGAATACGTTCGTTATCAATTAAAGCAGCCCGAAATACGGGCGCGACACGAATCGGCAGTTTACCGTGAATACGCCGCGCGGCTCGAAGCGTCGAAAATCGCTCAAGATGTCGTGCGCGAATCTTATAAAATCAGGCAGGAAAATCACCGCGCCGCCGGCGTCTGGAAAAATGCGAACTCTGCGGAACGGCAAAAACTCGCGCGCCCGCTATCGAAAAACGAGATGACACTGCTTTTTCTCGAACAGCCGCCGAAAAATTATACGGCGGAAATGTCGGTTCTGAAATACAACTTCGCTCATTACTCCCAAGCCAAAGAAAAAATGACCGACGCGCTTGAAGCCGGAAATTTAGAGCCGAGCAGTGAAGCGCTACAACTCGCCAAAAGTCTCGAAGGAAGATTGAACCGCCGCGAATTAGAAACGAAACGCAAGGCGACAAAGCATTTTTTTGAAAGCCTGAAAACCGAAAACGAAAAACTACACCTTAAAAACGAGTTCGATCACCGCGCGATTTATCAAAATCTGCCGCCACACGAAAAAGATTGGATTTACCGACGCGCCACCTCTCAACGCGAAAATATCGAATACAAAATCGCTTACGAGCAAGAGAGAAACCACGACGCTCCCGTTCAGCCGCAAAACGTAGCCGTTAAGACGAGCGATGCCGCCGCTAGTCTGCGGCAGGAATTCGCCGCCGGAACTCTCTGGCATCAAGCCGCGACTCTCACCAATCAAAAAGAAACGAAAAATTTGATTTCGATTGCGAATTTCGACGCAAAAACTTTGCAAGCGGTCGGTTTTTTGATTCACAACCAGAGCGAGACGAATAATCTGCGCGTCGGCGAATGGCTCGCAAATCAAGAATCGGAAGAAATGAAATCTGCGGGCGAAATCTTGAAAACCTTTACCGGCGCGACACGCGAAATTAAAAACAATCGTTTGACGGTAACGGTTAAAATTGCGGAGACGAACCGCGTTTCCGCCGCCGACTACCAAAATTTATTCGAGCGATATTTCCCCGCGGACTTTGAAAAGTTAAAAGAATTTCGTGCAGACAAAAGAGAAAAATTCAGACTCGAACAAAGCCGCCGCGACGGACAAAACGCGCTGCTCGACGATTGGAAGCACGACGCTCAAACGGCGATTTACAGCGACCGAGCGCCCGTAACAGTTTTCGAGAATGAACGGCGCGCGATTCAAGAGATTGAGAAAATCAAAGCGGCGCAAATCGAATGTCGCCGCGCCGTAGAAATCAAAAATGCGATTTTGACGAAATACGAAGAAAAATTAAAAAGAGAATTTGCGAAAAGTAATCGAACGATTTCGGACGGCGATTTGCGAACGGCGGTTGAACGAGCATTCACGCCGGAAAAATCGGAGACGCTGCTCCCGGAACAAAAAATGATTTTTGAACGGGCGCAGGATAAAATTCTGTCGTCGGATTTCGAGCGATTTTCGACGAGCGCAAAGAGTCTTGAAAAAGGAATCGACGATATAAACCAGAGTTTTGAAACGATTGCCGAGCTTAGGCTGGAAAACGAGCAATACAAGCTCGCGCCCGAAAAGGCGGAAAAAATCGAATCGCTGCAAAATCAATACGACGTGACACGGCATCAAGCGGAAGCCGAACAGATTACTGCCGTCGCGCGTGAAAAGTTCAGCGCAGCAACGATTGACGAAAACGATAAAGCGACCGCGTTGGTCGTTGATTACGTCTCGGTCGAAGAGCGGGAAAAAGCGCGAACTGAATCTCACAGGCAAGCGCGAATCGCTTTAGAAACAGCCGAATTGAACGAGCCTGACCAAAACTCGGAACTCCAAGGCTTTGGCTTGGAGTTCGCCGACGCGCTCGAAACGGCGCATCAAGCGAGCTTGCATAAAAAATCCAAATCCGTAATTGCGAAGGCTTTTATTACTGCCGAAACGAAGCGCGAGCGGCTCAACGAATCTTTGAAAATTGAGAAAGAATCGAGTCTTTCAATTGAAAACAAACCAGTTACGCTCTTGATTTACGAGCTAGAGCTGGCGCGAAATGAACGGGCGATAGCGCAGGCAAAAATCGCTCAGAAGATCGAAACCGGAAAACTGTCGCTCGCTGACCTTGAAACGAAAAAAGCCGGTGAAATTTTTTCGGCTAAGGAGCGTGACGAAATACGAGTTGAAGCGGGCGAACGCACGCGCGAAAATCTCGAGCCGAAAGAACTTTGGGCGCGGCACGGCGACGTTTCCGAAAAATTGCAGCAAGCAGCACTCGGCGCGAGCGACGCGCTCGAACGAGCGCACGAAATTTACCACGAAGCGGGCGTTGAAAAAAAGGAAATCGCGCAGGCGTTTTCCGCGCTCGATGTCGGCATCGTCCAGCTTAAGAACGAACGTCGAACTACGCGAGCAGCCGCGAAGTTTTATAATTTCAAAACCGATTTCAAGCGCGATTTAGCCCAAATGTTCGAGCGCGGTCAACCGAGCGAAAATCCGCAACTGCTGGCGGCGATGACTAAAGGATTGCTCATCACTGCACTGGAAAAACAAAACGTGCCGCCTGAGAAAATCGGCGTAAGCTCGGAGAAACTAAGCGAAATCAGTCGGACGATTACGCTGGCGATGGTTGATGATAAAAAGCGCGATAAAACAATATCCGTTAATAATCAGTCAGCCCTAGCGCTACCGGTTTCAGACAACCGCGCCGCGCAAGCGCAGACCATCGCGGAAAAATCTCCTGTCCCGATTAAAATGAGGCAATTTGAACACAATAGGTAATTAATTATGCGGATAGCTAAAGAAAAATTTGGCAGTAATATGCTTGCTTAGCTATTGAACTATTAATGCTCGAAGTAGTTTTGAACAGATTCCTTGAAAAGGTTTAGATTATCGGCATTATTTTGTAACACGCAAAGAGAGCGCCGGTTAAATTAACGTCGTAGCGCGATTCGATAGTTGACAGCAATTCGACGGAAATCATCAAAACATTATTCTAAATCGGCAACGACATATCCAGCTTAACTAAGCCGTTTTCACTTTAATCGTTCAAGAATCTTGAAATTTATATTATTTTGCAAGAACGTTTGAACCCGGATTCGATTGAAAGATTCGCTGTTGCTGATTATTGGTTGAATTAGACGATTTTTTTAAATCGGAGACGGGTTGTTCCGTCAATCCGAGCAGTGCCAAAGACTGCACTGAAGGCTGCTGAATCAATTTATCAACTTGATTATCGGCAATCGCCGGACCTTTCCAACGCCGGATTGCGTCGGGCGAAGCCGCAACATACCACGAAACGCCTTCTTCGCGCCGCTCGCCGCTCGGAACTGCCCAGAGCGAAAATAAATGCGGGTTTTGGCGCGCGTAAAGGTAAAAGACGTTGTTGTGCCGGAAGACTTTACCGGATTGGTCGAAGTCTCTTTGCTTTTTAGCGTCCCAAACTCTCCCGACAAGACGGCGCAAATCTTCAGGAAACGCGCCAGCTTGCTCGTGATATTTCAGCAAATCACGGGTCAGCGCCGCCGCGCCGTCCTGCGGCATCTCGTCGCGGCGTTTCACTTCCGCCGCCCACAGCGAATAAAAATACGAACCGAGAACCAGCACAACCATCAAAGGCGTAATGATGAATGTTAATTTCATTGAACTGTTTTTCATAAAGCAAAAATTCAGAGTACGCGCTGGACGAGAGCGCTCAGAAATTCGTTTCCCTGGTCAAAATCTCTTTGCGCGGTTATCTGCTCGCGCATCATTTCTTCGTCGGTCAAATTAAACTTTGCAGTCAAAATTAGTTCCCGATTCGTTTCGCCGTCGCCCGAAGAAGTTTGAGACGACCCGGTTTGCAAAACAACGTCGGAATCGAAACGGTCAGTTTGCTCCTCGTCGCCTGAATCCTCTTCAATCTGAACGTGCGTTTTAGGGCTTTCGTCAATCAAAAATGTTTTTAGCTTCTGCTGCATAAAATCTCCCGCGCTTTTCTCGGCACTCTCGTCATTAGCTAAACCTAGTCGGCTGGTTTCTTCGTCGCCGCTCATCTCAAAATTCGCCATTCGCTCGCCGATTTCATCAAGCGCACGGTCGGTTATTTTCGAGACGGCAGCATCAAACGTCGTTCCAGACTGTCCGGCGAAATGTGAATCGTTTTGTAATTCGATACTGCTTTCACCAAAATCATTCGCCGATTGATTTTTTGCGCGTTTCCCTTTCGCCGCTTTCTTCGCCTTCGCCTGAATGTCGGTCGACCCGTTTGCGCTGGCAGCTTGCGCGAAATTTCCCGAGAAAGTTTTCGCGGCGGAAAAACGCAAGACTTCCGGCTTACGATAAACGACCGGCTTTTGAGTGTCGGTACGAAGATAAACCGGCGGGAACGCGGCTTTGACGGGCGGCGCGGTATCGGTGACGACAATCAATTGCCGGAATTTCGGCATCTGGCGGATTTCGTCGGGCAACATCAAAGCGCGTCCGGTTTCGGAATAGCGCGTGTTGTCTTTGTCCGTTCCCTTGTAGTCAACCGAAGTTTCCGTGTGGATCGTCGTTTTGCCCAACAGGTCCGATGCGTATGTCGCCGTCTCGCCGTTCACGCCGGGCAAAAAGATTTTGGTCATCATCGTTTCCAAAATCGCCTTCGCGCCTTTATCGCCGTATTGATCCAAAACCTGCGGGTAATCTTGATAACTTAAAGCCATCCCGATTCCGCGCCCGCGACCGATGCCGGCGATGCGGCGAACTTCTGCCACGTCAAGCTCGCGGGCTTCGTCAATCAAAACAAGGCACGGATGTTCAGGCTCGCGCGTGTTGTCGAGGCGCAATTCAAAAATCGCCTGCCCGAAAAACGTCGCCAAAAATTCCTTATAAACTTCGGTCGCGCCTTCCGGCACGACGATAAAAACGGCTGTTCCCGGCTCTCTTAATTTGGCGAAGTCAATCAGTTTTACGCCTTCCTGCAAATCTTCGTGCGTCGGCAGTGCCGTGATTTGTCTCGCTTCATCGAGCGTGAACGGGCGCAGTTTATTCCCCAATCCCAAAAGCACCGAACCCAACGTATTTTCCGGCGCGCTGTTTGTAACAACCTGCATCGCTTGTCGGGCGAGCGGGCTGGGCGAATCTTTGAGTTCAATGATGCGCTCACTTTCTTTGAGCGAATCGAATTCGGCGACGAAATCATAAGCGAAAGCCGGTGTCGCATTCGGATAACATTCTGCGAGATGCAGCAGCACGGCAGTCAATAAAACCTGCTCGGCGTTGCCCCAGAACGGGTCTTGGTTGGTTTTTGCTCGTGCTTCCAAGGAAAGCATCATTCCCGCCAAAGAATTAGCGACGAATGCGTTGCCCCGACAGAGCGGCATAAAATTCCAGCGGTCGGATTGCGCGGGATTAATCAAATCGAGGCGGTAAAACGTGCGGTAATCCATCGCCGTCTGCTCGTAAAGCTCGCCTTTCGGGTCGAACGCGATGGTCGAGCCGTGCCGCGCTAGATAGCGGAGCATACTCATAAAAAACGTCTTGGTTTTGCCCGCGCCGGTCGGTCCGAAAAAAACCATATGAAGAAGCCACAGGTTCTTAGGCAGAATCAAATCATAGTCAGAAAAAACGCGCCCGATTCGCAAAGCTCCGTTCGGCACAGGTTCGCCCATTTTCCGCAAAAGACTGTGCGAGTGTAAATCTTCAAGATTCGCCCAACGCGCCGAGCCGTGCGTAGTCCTCGTCCAGAGCTGGTAATAAGGAAAAACGAGCGAGTAAGCGTCAAACATTGATGCGGCGACGGCGAGCGCGGCGAAGGCAAGCGCGGCGAGCCACAGCAAACCGGAAATGCCGAGCAGAAATCCCGCGAGCAACACCAGCACGGCGTTCACGCAGCCGAAAGCGAACAGCAAAACACCGGTGCTGACATCGCGCGCGAGCAGCCAGAACGCCTGATAAGCTGGCAGATATTGCTCGTTGGCTTTGCGGTAAATGCGTCCGCTCGCGTCGAGTTCTTCAATCCATTTACGGCTCAACATAAAATCCTAACTCGTTAATCGGCTAAGCCGAGCGAAACTTTTTTCTTAGCGTGAAGCCGAGGCGTTTGCGCTGCTTTTCAAATTTTCCTGTTCTTCGGCGAGCATTCGGGCAAAGTCCTGATTGCCGCCGCCGCCCATTTCCATTCCGCGCCACGCTTCTAAAGTCCAGCCGCCGCGGATGACTTCGTGCGCGGGCGCGAACGGCGCGGGCAGATTGACGTTTTCTACTTTTGCCGATTGAAAGTAAGCGATGTTTTTCCCGTCCGCGCTCGTCAATGGAAAGCGCAGCATCAACGTCGGACCGAGGCGCGCTTCCGTCGGTATCGAGATGAACTCAAACTGCAACGGTTCGGGCTGGTAACGAATGTAAATCACGCTCGAAGCTGAGCGAATCTCGCCGTTTTCAACCGACAATCCCGGCGGCATTAAATCGCGCGTAACGACCGCGTTTATCAATCCTTTAATCGAACCCGGAATTTGTCGCCTTTTCTGTGCCTCGTCCAAAATGCTCAAACTAACGGCGAAGCCGAGCGCGCCGGTTTCACGAAGGCGACGGCTGGTGTCCACGACCTCGCCGCCGAAGATATCGGGCGATTGCGCGACTGATTTGTTTTTCGATTTTTCTTCGCCCGCCGCGTTTTCAGAATCGTTAATTTGAATCTGCGTCTGCGCGTTCATTCTGCGCCATTCTAAAAATCGGAAAAACGCCGAAACCGAAAGCATCAGGGTCAGCATCAGCAAAACATTAAAAAGCGGCGAGCCGACAAATTTCGATTTTTCGCCGCCGACTTTTCGCGCTCCGGCTGAACGCGCAGTCGAACGCTTCATAAACGGTCTTGAAAGAAAAGATAAAATAGAAAACATCCGAAAATTGCTCCGTAAATAAAATTAAAAAATTATTGCTCGCGCCTACATCGTCGCCGGAGTGAAAGAAAAATCGTTTTGAAAAACATTTCCTGATTCTCCAAAGGGCGACGAGTCGGCGACGGGAGCGTCGGAAAGTTTTTCACTCAGAAAAAAATCAACCAAACCTCGCTGCCTCGCCCAATGTTTTGCCCATTCCGCGTCGCGCTCGGCTAAGAGACCGTCAACCTCCTGATGAAAAGTGCCGACGCACGAGAGCAGATATGGCAACTGTTTTTTCAGATACTCCGCGTCGCGCCAATTTTTGGCGAAGTAAGTGAAATAAACCGAAACATTGCCCTCGGTGAGTTCAACGACTTTATCTCGCTCGAACGCGCGGGCGAGCTGAATCGCGGTTCGCACCGACGGGTAATGCGAAAGTCCGGCAACTGAGCGGATCGCGTCGAGCAATTTTAAGGCTTGCGACAGATTCGCCGGGCCGATTTCAGGACACCGCGCCAGCAAAATTTCAAGCTCTTTCGCTAAAGACGGCGTGGCGAAATATGTGTGCAGATGCCGGTCTCGAAATGGTAGAGAAAGCTCGTGCCGCGAATCGTTCGATGTCGAAATAACTATCGGCAGAAACTCCGCTTCCGTGCAGCCGACAAAGCCTTCGGCGAGTCGTTCGACGTAAATTACTCCTGCGGCAAGCGGTGAGAGCAGCGCGTCTTCGATTGCCGCGCCGAATTTATCAACTTCGTCGAGCCGCAGCAGCGTCGGAAAACCGTTTTCGCCCGCGCGCTGGTAAGCGGCGGCGACTTCGCCCAGAATTAAAAACTCGCGCGTCCAGCGTTGCTCGCGGCACATCGAAAGCGTTTGAAGGCGTTCATTTTCAGGGCGCGCCGCAATCAGCGGACGAGCCTGCTGCATAAAAAATTCCTGCTCCGGCGTGTCCCAAGAGCAAAGCAATTCCTCCTGCCGCAGTTCGTCGCGTCCCGTTACGGTGTAGTAATCGAGATTGCACGCCTCAAAGAGCGCGTCGGAGAAAACGGTTTTACCCGAACCCGGATTTCCCGTTGCGAGCAGCGCGAAGCCAGACAGAAGCGATTGGCAAAAATCGCTAAAATTTCCTTCATCTGGGATATAGCCGGTGGCAGAAATGAGAGCGTATAATTCATTTTGCCGTCCGTCTTTAACCATTTGGCGCGGGTTTATTTTCGGTTTGTCGGGATTGCTCGGCATCATAAGTTATTTCCAGTCCTCAATCGCTTTAATCGCCAGAGCGCGAAACTGCGGCGACATTTTCAAAAGCGCGGCGCGAATTTTGTCCGGGTTGTCGGTCGAGAGAATTTCCACCATCTCCGATTCGCTCAAATTTACTCCGGGCAATTTATTACTGCTTTCGGCAAGCCTGTCGCCTTCTTCCGCGTCGTCTCTTCTCTGCTCGCCCGGCAAATCCGTTACCAAAACATAAGCCTCAGTTCCGGCTTTTATGACGACGAAACTGTTTTCCTGTGAATCTCCGCGGAGTATCGAAGATATTTCGCCGCCAAGACCATTCGTGCCGCCCAAGACGATTGTGCCGCCGCGCTCGCCGTTGCGAGCCGCTAAGACATTCACGGCTTGCCCGCCAGCTTCGCGCAAGCCCGATAAAAACCGCGCTCCCCAGCCTTTTATAGATTTGCGCTCTCCCTTCACACCCGATGCGCCGTCAACGCCCAAAACTTCGCCCTCAAATTTGACCAGTTTGCCGGATTTCGCATCAATCGCTCCCGTTGCCGAAACGAAGGCGCGATTGTATTCGCTGCCGCGTAGTCTTCCGACCAGAACAGTTCCGGCGGGATACGAAAATCCGCCTTTTTTCACAGCGCGAGAGAGTTCCATTCGCACCAAACCGCCCGCGCCGCGCAGAGCATAAATCGCGCCTAGAAAACGCACAGGAAGCAAAGTGCCGAAAGCCGGGACGTTGGCGTTTTCGTTCGACGTAGCGGAACGCCGCGACGACAAATTGCCTGAATCGCCTGATGAATTTTGAGACATCGAACTGTTCTTGACGGGAGTGCTTCCGAAAAATACCGAACGCCCAACCGTGCCGTCCGCTTTGTTCGTCGTCGTCAATCCGCCGCTATCATTTACTTTCGGTTGGAAAATTGAATTTGTGGTTGAACCGTCCCCGGCGAGCAAATTCGTTGCAGCGGTATTCATTGTTCCCTGCGGAAGCGGATGGGCGGCTCGAATTTGATTTTGTGCCGGATTCGATTTTGCGCTTATATTCTCGTCGGGCAAAACAATCATATTTCCCGAAGGCGGATCGTTTGAATTTGCCTGTTCATTAGTTTTACCGTCCGAAGACAGCTTTAAATCTTGCTCTGGCAAAGCGTTCGGATTCGTTGAATTGTCCGCGACGACGGGGGAGTTTTGGCTGTTACCCGTATCGTTTGCCACCAGAGCCAAAGCGGTTTTGAGCTTTTCGTCGCCGCTCGTTACAGTTGGCGATGAAGTTACACCGTTTGTTTTCTGATTGCGGTCAACCGCGATGCGCTTTGCGGGCGCGAAAAATCCGAAGCCGAAAGCCCAACTGATGAAAACGACGAACACGCCGAAGAATGCGCCGAACGCGACCAGAAAAACGAGCGATTTTTGGCGTTTCGCGCGGCGCGCTGATTTGGCTTCGCGCTCGTTCGCGCTGTCGCCCGGGGCGGCATCCGTTTCGTCCAAAAAATCCGCGTCCGCCGCTTCAATCGCGCCGCCTAGTTCGCCCGAATCATCGGCGGCTAATATTTCCTTATCGTTGAGAAATTCGTTACGCGCTGCGAGTTCCGATTCTTCAATGTCGAGCGCGGGCGGAACGACCGTTGGGACGCTTTCCAGTTTGCTGCGATTCATTTCGAGCCGTCCTCCTTTTTGGTGATTTCATTTGTCGAAGCTACTACCGGAGCATCGGCGGCGCGGTCGTGCGCGCAGGAGACGAGCAGTTTTTGGTTTGCACCCAAAACCGGATTTTCATAAACGACGGCGTAATAGACGGTCGCACCGGCAGGAATCGCACCGGCGAGCGCGGTCGTTTCAGTGTATTTGCGCTCAAGCCGTTCGAGCTGCAAGCTGTTCCCCGATTTATCAACGGTTTGAATTTGCAGTTCCGGCATTTCTTCGAGCAGGCGCAGGGCGTCGGTCGTTTCGTTTTTTACCCCGACGATTAATAGCCTTTGAAAATCGTCAATCTCGACGACTTTTGCGGTCGAAAGACTCAAGCCCTTCATAGCTTTTGACCAGACGGTGAATTTTTCTTTCGGCGATTTGACGGCTTCCGCGAGTTTTTTATTAACGAGCTTTGATAACTGCGCCCCGGCGAGACGGAAAAAGATTTTTCGTCTTCAACTTCCTTAGTTTCCGTCGAGCGAGACCCGGAAGACGTTTTGACGATTTCGCATTTGTTGCGCGCGCTTTTCGTTTTAACGGCTCTGCTTTTTAC
>MWVX01000150.1_pt1 | contig 19472 bp, 18 predicted proteins | sample 1047311 | NCBI WGS metagenome assembly MWVX01 (sample SAMN06349984, study PRJNA376086) | soil metagenome | isolation source: MtG-4 sample Antarctic (ecotone) soil | place: Antarctica | collected 2015-01-13 | reverse complement strand
CTTTGTTTGGCCCAAAGGAGTTCGTAATAAAATGTAAACTGGAGAAAAGATGCACAAAGAGATCTCCTGACATACCAGTGCCATAATCACGATAATTCCTCCACCTGAAAAACCGGGTGGCATCAAATGGTCGTTTAGTTGTGTTACTTATAAATGTTTCCCAGTCAACATTTGCAGGCGATGCATCCGCAGGAATCGGATATTGCCAGGCCCCGGTGGGTGAATGGCGTGCCCAGAAACCTTCCGCGTAGTTTAATTCTCCAATTGCTCCGTCTTTTAATAATTCCTTTGCTTTTTCATTGCCCAATGAAGAAATGCCCTGGCTGCCAACCTGAAAGATTTTTTTTGTTTCTGTCTGTGCCCTGATTACCGCAGGGCCTTCTGAAATAGAATGTACCATGGGCTTTTCGCAATAGACATGTTTGCCGGCCCGCATGGCGTCAATAGAAATCTGCTGATGCCAATGATCGGGTGTTGCAATAATTACAGCATCTACATCTTTTCGGTTTAATATTTCTTTATAATTACGTGTTGTAAAAAGGTCGGCTCCCCAACGGCTTTTTGCTTCTTTTAACCGGCCATCATACAAATCGCAGGCAGCCACCAGCTTAATACCCGGCACTTGCAGAGCTGTCAGTGTATCCTGAACACCCATACCCCCTGTACCTATTAAGGCAATATTGATATTATCGTTTGCACTTGTTCCTTGCCTTTTGAGAAATTCAAAATAATTGTCGTTGAATTCGTTGGCAAATACTTTCGAACCTACTGCCACAGCAGCAGTCGAAGCAGCAAGGTTCTTAATAAAATTTCTACGCGATGATCCGGAATTATTTTTCATATAAATAACTTGGCCGTTTAAATGATAAAATGATTTAAAGGAAAGATCTGTTTATTTTAATTGTTTGATCTGTATATTTTTCCACCGGACTTTTATACCGCCTCCGTCATGGATTTGCAGCGCAATAAATCCTTTTCCTGCCTCGATCTTTTCATCTTTTAAGTATACCATCTGTTTACCATTCAGCCAGGTGGTTACTTCGTCATTAATAACTTGTATGCGCATATTGTTCCATTGATCTGCCTTCAGCACTTTTTCATCTTCAGGCCTGGGTTTTATCAGCCAACCTCTGCCATACGATTCATAAATACCACCTGTATTATGGTTAGGCGGCGCCACTTCCACCTGCCAACCGCTGATCTTTGTTCCTTCTATACCCGAGCGAATGAATACTCCACTATTACCATTGGCTTCCAGCTTAAATTTTAATTGCAGAATAAAATTATGATAGGATTTATTTGTAGAGAGGTAACCATATTGTTTGTCGGGACCGCTTTCACAAACAAGCTCACCATTTTCTACATACCACTTTTCTGTGCCGTGTATTGTCCATCCCGAAAGGTCTTTACCATTGAAAATTTTTTTAAAGCTGCTTGATATAAATCCGGTGGAAATAAGAAAAATTAGAAATACTAATAAATTTTTCATGGTATCTAATTTAAGATTTATATAATTGAAATGGCCATAAAAAAAGCAATCTTTTTTATTTATCGTTTTTTCTTTTTGATCTAGTGTTATTCAAAACAATTTAGATTGGTGATTGATTGAGCGATGGGCTCATACAAATTAATCTAGATGTGATTAAGTCTTTTATGCTTTCTATTTCGCTTGCTGAAAGACTTCTTTCTATTTCTTCTTAAGGAGTTGCTTTTTAATAACACAAAGAGAGTTATTTAATTAAACTTAAATGCAAACTATAAACTAACTTACTGTCCCTGCGCCAGACTATAACCCTTCACACTTCCCCACATATTGAGCAGTTCGAGCGAACATATTTTAAAGTCAGCGCTGAGGCTTACATATAGCCCCATAATATCCTGCTGCGTCATCGGCTGTTCTGCCAATCCTTCAAAACGCAAGTTGTATTGATTGACGAGGTTTGTGTATTTGGAGCCTGTAGGCCAAACCTGAGTTCCCCGGTTACTGATGTTCAGCAATTTGAACTTAGTACCACCATGATGAACGCATTTTTCTGCGATAAAATCCGGTTGTTCCGAGCTCTCTATAAACATATCAACACCTACAATTTTTTCCTGCTCTCCTTCTTTACTTACCATCATTTCGTTTTCTGCAAGTTTGAATGGAGTGGGCGTACCGGATTCATTCGCAAGCATCGGTCGTGCTCCATGTGCGGGAGTTTTTCCAAAATTAGAAATGATGGTGTCAGCAAATTCTTTAGTGTTTACTGAAGGTTTTGTCTTGTCGCCAAAGTCTCCTGTGTGCACGCCACTTTCTAAAGTATATAGTAAAGCATTTTCAATGGTGGCTGCATTTTCTCTCAACCCCAAATGGCGAAGCATGGTGAGTCCACTTAATAATAAGGCAGTTGGATTTGCTATATTTTTCCCGGCAATATCAGGTGCTGTTCCATGTACTGCTTCGAAAATCGAGATATGATCACCAATATTAGCAGAGGGAGCAAAGCCAAGGCCACCGACTAAGCCGGCACATAAATCAGAAATTATATCCCCTTGTAAGTTGGTCATTACGATCACATCAAACTGATCAGGACGCACTACCAATTGCATAGCCAGGTCGTCCACTATTTTATCATCGGCTTTAAGTTCGGGGTACTCTTTAGCCACTTCGTAAAAACACTCCAGGAACAATCCATCAGTCAGCTTCATGATGTTGGCTTTATGTCCGCAGGTTATCCGCCGAGAGCCTTTTTTCTTAGCCATTTCGAATGCATAACGTACAAGTTGCATGCTTCCAGGGCGGGTAATGAACCTTCGGCTTAGCGCCACATCGTGTGTAAGCATATGTTCGATTCCCCCATAAGTATCTTCGATGTTTTCGCGTACAATGGTGATATCGATGGCAATGCCTGCTTTTGAAAATACGGTGTCCACACCATGAAGGGTAATGAATACCCGGTTATTAGCATATGTGTTCCAGGTTTTTCGAGCCGTCACATTAACACTTTTTACACCTTTCCCTTTAGGCGTTTCCATCGGGCCTTTGAAAAGGATTCCAACATCTTCAATTTTTTGTTGAGCCTCAGGCGTCATACCATTAGAAAAGCCCTTATCAAAGACCCATTTACCCATATCTACATACTCATATTCCAGGGGCACCTTACTGGCTTTAAAAATATTCAGTACCGCTTCCATAATTTCAGGGCCTATACCATCCCCCTTCGCTATAGCAATTTTCATCATACTTGGGTAAATTTTGTGACGCTAAATTAGGATTGTGGAAACTAATGTCCCACTTTAGACGTAATTTAATGTGGTAAGGACTTTGAATACACTAAACTAAATTTGTTGTATGGTCAGCAAAATATCAGAAGGGGTGAAAATAAGTGTTGAAACATTTTATCAGCAGGATTATTCCAACCCTTTACAATCCGAATATATGTTTGCTTACAAAATAACAATTGAAAACAACAATGACTTCCCTGTAAAATTGCACAGTCGTCATTGGCATATTTTCGACTCTGATGGAACCATGCGTGAAGTGGAAGGCGATGGAGTAGTGGGGATGCAACCAACTATTTTATCTTCTGACAACTATCAATATGTAAGTGGTTGTAACCTGCACACCGAAATGGGTCGTATGCACGGAACCTATCTAATGGAGAATTTAGATACCCAGCAATTATTCAATGTAAATATTCCTGCTTTTGAAATGGTAACCCCTTTTAAATATAATTAATGTTCCTTAGGTCTACTTCGGCCTGTATTTACTTTCTTCGAAAATTTTTCTTACTGGCGTGTCTAAAATTTGTTGCAAGGTCAACTCTTCTTTTTGTGATGCAAATTTTTGAATAATACGCCATCCTATCCACTGTCCTATATTACCGGGGGAGGTTTCAGGCATCCCTTGCGTAAACGGGGATTCACCAATATAAGTCTGAATTACATGAGGTTCTATTGAATAAATATTTTCATTCTTAGTTATGTAAGCCCAGGTATTTCCTTCATTTTCTTCAGCCCAGTCTAATTGCTTTTTTGTATACCCGGTTTTGATAGTATCGGCCACATCCGGAATAAAATGATCTAATAAATACCAAGATTTACCTTTTTCTATCATCTGCTCTATCAAAGGCTTGCCTACGCTTTGGTCCGGGAAAATATCATCCCCAATTGCCTTTAAAGCATTGGTTGTCATATACTCTTTATCAAAGCGACGGGATATATAAAATGGATATAATTGCTGTACCTGGGCATCATTGTATACAGAAAAATTTTTCCCTGCGAATTGATGTAAACCTATTCCTAAATAATCAGGAGTTAATATGGCGCCCGGCGCATCCAGTGTAGCAATAAATGTAATCACTTTGGGTATTTGATATTCCGGGTAATAATATTTTACAAACTGAAATCCACTTTTTAATTCTGATTGTAACCAATCAAGGTTGCGATACTTCATCTGAATGCTGTCATATATAGGCCGGTATGCTGAAATGATATTCCTTATCATTTCATAACTATTGGTATCCCGCCCAGGCAGTTGCAAAATATTTTGCATGAACACTGTATAAAAAGCAGGAAATGTATTCTGAAGGTTTTGTAGTTCTTGTGGTAGCTTGAGTGTATCCAGTTTGAAGAATGCCTCTTCGAATCTTTCTATTCTTACATCTACATTTATATGGGAAACATCTGGTTTCTTTTTCTCATTGGAACACGCTATCGCAATAAATAGAAATGATGGTATGATATATTTGAACATAATGCGTAAAACGAAAGGCTTTCTGAAATATTACGGAACTTCGAAGCAAGATTAGGAATTCAACAACTGATTATGAAAATTTTCTTGGCACAACAGAATTATCACATTGGGAATTTTAAAGCAAACGCTGAAAAAATCATAGAAGGAATTGCCAAAGGGAAAGAAGCCGATGCTGAACTGGTAGTATTTTCAGAGCTTTGTGTATGTGGTTACCCACCTCGCGACTTTCTTGAGTTTGAAGATTTCATCAATCAATGTTATGAAACCATTGACCACATAAAAGAATATGCAGATACGATAGGCGTACTAATAGGCAGTCCTGCCCGAAACCCAAGGAAAGAAGGGAAAGATTTATTCAATGCAGTTTTCCTGTTGCATGAAAAAGAGATAAAAGCAGAAATTCATAAAACCTTACTTCCCAACTATGATGTCTTCGATGAGTATCGTTATTTCGAAAATGCATGTAGCTGGAAATGCATTAATTTCAAAGGAAAAAAATTAGCAGTTACTATTTGCGAAGACATCTGGAACCTCGGTGATAATCCATTATACCGTACTACCCCCATGGAAAAACTGATCACAGAAAAGCCGGATGTGATGATAAACCTTTCCGCCTCTCCGTACAATTATGCAGCAGATGTAGTGCGCCGGAGTATTATGGAGGCACATGCCGCCAGGTATGGTATTCCCATGCTTTATTGCAATACAGTGGGAGCACAAACTGAAATTGTTTTTGATGGAGGCAGCATAGTAGCTGATGTAAATGCAACGATAGTAAAAGAGATGAAATATTTTGAAGAGGATTATGCAATTTTCGATCTTGACGAATTATGTCAAAAAAAGGAAAAGCCTGAAGTTTCACATAAGTATTATTATTCTGCAGCAGAAGTAGGCAGAGATACAGATACGATTGATTATCTAACCGAAGAAAAAAGCATAGCTGAAATTCACCAGGCCTTGATCCTGGGGATCAGAGATTATTTTATAAAGATGGGTTTTAAAAAAGCTACTCTTGGTGCAAGTGGTGGAATAGATAGTGCAGTCGTGCAGGCTTTGGCAGTAGAAGCTTTAGGTAAGGAGAACGTACATGTACTATTAATGCCTTCTGAATATTCTTCAGGACATTCTGTATCAGATGCAGAAAAGCTTTCTGATAATCTAGGCAATCCATACGACGTGGTGGCAATAAAAGAAATTTACAATTCTTTTTTAAGCACTCTAAAACCATTATATAAAGATTTACCATTTGGCCTTGCAGAAGAAAATATACAAAGCCGCACCCGGGGGAATCTTTTGATGTCAGTTGCCAATAAGTTTGGATATATTTTATTGAACACATCAAATAAAAGTGAATTGGCTACGGGTTATGGTACACTATATGGGGATATGGCCGGTGGATTAGGCGTATTGGGGGATGTGTATAAGATGCAGATTTATGCACTTGCTAAACATCTCAATAGAAATAAGGAAATCATTCCTGACAATATCATAGTTAAACCTCCGTCGGCGGAACTAAGGCCCAATCAAAAAGATACAGATAGCTTACCGGATTATTTTATTCTCGACCGGGTACTGTATCAATATATAGAGTTAAGGCAAGGCCCCAAAGAAATCATCGCACAGGGTTTTGATGCTGCTGTCGTTCACCGCATATTAAAACTTGTAAATACTGCAGAATACAAGCGTGCACAATTCTGCCCTATAATCAGAGTGAGTAACAAAGCTTTTGGTGTAGGCAGACGATTGCCGATTGTAGCAAAGTATCTTTCCTGAATCTAATGTTTTAAATTAAAAATAAAAGCCATGCTTGTGTTTAGGAAGACGGTGTCTTTTGACAGGGAAAGCTTTGAACTACTAAGTTCCAGGATTTTCATTCTACCCGAAATTCCGGCTGTACCACCACCGCTAATATTAAGAACAGTTTCGTTGTTTGAAAAACTCCAGTTAATAGGGGCCGTGGCTGTGCCACCGGGGCATACTACAGCATTCTCACTGAATGTTCCGGCGCCATTGGCCTGAAAACTAATTGTATTATCTGAAAAACAAGCAGGTACAGTCCCTGCAGGTAGCGGAAAGTCTGCTTTGCCGTCTTTATTTTGATCTATTTGAGCATTATCAAATTTCCATGTGCTCCTGATAAGTAATTCTTTTTTGGTTTCGCCAATATCATCACCGCCGACGCTTTTCTGGCAACTTATAATGGATAGACTTGCAATAAAAAGGATTAGAATATTGTTTTTCAAATTATTTGGAATTTTTATCCAAATTACTAAGAATATAATAATTGCAGGATTAAGGCAGGTATTTTGCTAAGAGGCTTCGTAATTTTCACACTTTAAAAAAATAGTATGGTAAAAACGGCCGAAGACATTCGCCAACTTAATGACCGCGTGGCTTATTCAGGCCGGTTCATAGAAAGCTTGCGTAAGGAGGTAGGCAAAGTAATCGTGGGGCAAACTTTTATGCTTGACCGGCTCATGATCGGATTGTTAAGTAATGGACATGTATTACTCGAAGGAGTTCCCGGACTTGCAAAAACACTTACTATAAAGTCGCTTGCTTTGGCTGTACATGCCCAATTCAGCCGTATCCAGTTCACACCTGATCTTTTGCCTGCCGATGTAATAGGCACTATGATTTACAATCAGCAGCGTAATGAATTTATAGTGCGAAAGGGCCCCATTTTCGCAAATTTCATTTTAGCAGATGAGATTAACCGGGCACCGGCAAAAGTACAAAGTGCATTACTAGAAGCCATGCAGGAAAGACAAGTGACCATTGGCGATTCTACCTATAAATTAGATGATCCCTTTCTGGTATTGGCTACACAAAATCCACTTGAGCAGGAAGGTACATATCCATTACCGGAAGCCCAGGTAGATCGTTTTATAATGAAGGTAGTGGTGGGCTATCCGTCACGTGATGAGGAACAATTAATCATGCGACAAAATGTACAAGGCATTCCACCGCCAGATGTGCGACCTGTTGTTTCTATACAGGAACTGATTACAGCCAGGCAAATGGTTCGGGACATTTACCTCGATGAAAAAGTTGAAAATTATATATTGGACATTGTATTTGCCACCCGCAATCCTGCACTTTACAAGTTGAATAATTTAATGCCTTTGATCTCTTATGGTTCCTCGCCGCGCGGCAGCATCAACCTGGCAATAGCAGCAAAAGCACAGGCTTTTTTGAATAAAAGAGGTTATGTTATTCCTGAGGATGTACGTTCTATTTGTAACGATGTTTTACAACACAGGATTGGGCTTACATATGAAGCAGAAGCAGAGAATATCAATGTGCAGAATGTATTGGATCAGATTGTAGAGAAAATAAGATTGCCGTAATAAGGATGAATTACACAGAAAAAACAGAACTAAAGTGACAGTCATCGGTCATCCATCAACTATCATTCAGCCCCATGTTGACTACAAAAGAAATATTAAAAAAAGTACGGGAGCTTGAGATCAAAAGCAAACGTCTTACAACTGATCTGTTTACGGGTGAGTATCATAGTGCCTTTAAGGGTAGAGGAATGTTATTTAAAGAAGTGAGAGAGTACAGTGCGGGGGACGATATACGGTTTATTGACTGGAATGTATCAGCAAGGTTCGGCCATCTTTATAGTAAAGTCTTTGAAGAAGAACGAGAGCTTACCGTAATGATATTGGTAGATGTAAGCGCAAGCTCACTTTTTGGAACAGTGAATGCAATTAAAAAAGATATAGCTACTGAAATAGCAGCTGTGCTGGCTTTTTCTGCAGTTAATAATGCCGATAAGGTTGGGTTGATTTTATACAGTAATAAAATAGAAAAATATGTTCCTCCAAAGAAGGGAAAGCAACATGCTTTATACATGGTTCGGGAATTATTGTCAGTTGAAAGCAATAAAAAAGGAACGAATCTGAGTAGCGCTTTGCGTATGTTCAATAATACCACTAAACAAAAAAGCATTGCATTTATTCTCAGTGATTTCATTGATGCCAATTACCAGGATGCTTTGCGGATAGCTGGTAATAAACATGACGTGATCGGTTTGAAAATTTATGATAAAATGGACCAGCATCTTCCCCCAATTGGAATGCTTAAAATAGAAGATGCAGAAACAGGAAAACAAAAATGGGTGAATACCTCCAATAAATTAGTTCGATTCGAATATGAAAAAGAATTTTTCAGAGTGACAGATTACTGCAATTCAATATTCAAAAAAAGCCGTGCAGACCTTTTGCATGTGCGCACAGATGAAGATTATGTAAAAGTTTTGCAGCACTTCTTTATGAGTCGAAACAAGTAAATGAAATATTTTTCTCCCATCATATTATTATTTTGTTGTTTATTTTTTTCAGAACTCGCATTTACACAAAAGATTGTGGTGTCTGCTGATGTTTCAAAAAAAAGAATTCTTATTGGCGAACCTGTAGAATGGAAATTTCAGGCAGTTTTCAAAAAGAACCAGCTTTTGCAATGGGCTTTACCGGATACCATACCTCATTTCGAAATATTGGATAGGTCGAAAATAGATTCGTTACCCAGTGGGGAAGACATGATTATTACACAGACACTGACAATAACGAGCTGGGATTCGGGAAGCTGGCAATTGCCTTCTTTTTTTATTTCAAACTACAATAAAATCAAACCTGTAAAAATAGAAGTAGCTTTTACCCCTTTTGATCCTGAACAAGACTATCATGATGTAAAAGATATAATGGAGGCAGGCAAACTAAAAAAAGCAAACTGGTACTGGTATCTGGTTGGGGCAATTTTATTATTGTTTTTCTTCCTTCTTCTTTTTCCAAACAAAAAAAAGAAAGTGGATAGTCAAATCTTTTTTCCGGACCCGGGAATATATAAAACCTCTCTTGCACGTTTAGAAAGTTTACAAAAAAATATCGGGGAAGAACCAAAAATATTTTACACCGAACTGGTGTCCATCTTTCGGGATTATTTGCATAAGCGAAAGGGTATTCAATCTTATTCAAAGACGACGGATGATATCGGTCTGCAAATTGGAAATTTTGGCTTGTCGAACATTCCCTACCAGACTCTATTAAAAACTCTGAGAATGTCAGATCTGGTAAAATTTGCAAAATACCAATCAGGGCCATCAGAAAAAGAGGAGTCCTTAAAAACTATAAAAGAGAATATAATTACTATTGAGAATTTACGTCAATGATCTACGAGTGGTATCAAAATATTGAGTTCAAATATGCCTGGTTGCTTCCTGCATTGTTGATGTTACCCGTGATTGTCTGGCTTCGTTACCGTATGTCCCGTGCCTTCAAATCAACCTTATTAGTTACCAGTGCGGAAGCTTTCACAGTTCGAACTGCGAAAAGCAGTTGGATTCATTTTCCATTTTTGTTACAGTTGTTTTCTGTTGGATTTATTATTCTGGCCCTTGCACGTCCGCAGCTCAAAGATGTACAAAATAAAAAAAGGGGCAATGGTATAGATATTATTTTATGTATGGATGTAAGTGGCAGCATGTTATCTAAGGATTTTTATCCCAACAGAATGGAAGTGGCTAAAGAACTTGCAATTGAATTTGTACGTTTAAGGCCTGTTGATCAAATTGGCCTGGTAATTTTCTCAGGTGAAAGTTTTACTCAGTTTCCGCTATCCACTGATCACGAAGGGTTACTCTTACAGATTTACGGTATCCGCAGCGGTATGCTGGAAGACGGAACTTTGATAGGTGAGGGGCTGGCCACTTCTGTACAAAGGCTCTCACTCAGTAAGTCTAAAAGCAAGATAGTGGTGTTACTCACAGACGGAAAAGAAGAAGCACCTGAAAATAGAATTATAGATCCGATAACTGCACTTGAAATTGCCAAAGCAAAAGGAGTGAAAGTCTATACCATAGGCATGGGTTCGGAAGGTGCCCGGGCGGTTAATGAAGTTAGAGGTAATAAGATTGATCGCAATACGCCATTCATAGATGAAAGCTTACTTAAGACGATAGCAATGCAAACTGGCGGGCAATATTTCCGGGCGAAGGACAAGGAAGGATTGCAGGCAATCTATGAGCAGATAGATCGTCTTGAAAAATCTAAAATTAATATAGAATCAAAAACCAGGTATGAAGATCAGGCACCTTACCTGATACTTGCTGCACTGGTTTTTTTATTTTTCTCCATTATTTTGAGATATACATTATTACGTACATTTCCTTAATCATGCAGGGGATAGTTTACAAATCAACAGGAAGTTGGTACACGGTAAAGGATGAAACCGGAAAATTCTGGAATGCCCGTATGAAAGGAATTTTCAAACTTGATGGTTTTACTTCTACCAACCCCATAGCCGTAGGTGATATTGTTGATTTTGATTTGGAAAATGAAGGCGAAAGTTCTGTAATGATCAATAACATTCATGATCGGAAAAATTATATAAACAGGCAGTCGCCCCGGGTCAAAAGCCAACAACATATAGTAGCAGCTAATGTTGATCAGTTTATTATGCTGGCTACATTACGTGAACCCCGAACATCGCAAGGCTTTATTGATCGTTTTTTATTAGCCTGTGAAATGTATCATGTTCCGGCAAATGTAATTTTCAACAAGAGTGATCTATATAGAAATAAAGAAATGTTTCAATATGAATCTTTGAAAGAAATGTATGAAAAGGCAGGGTATGAAGTTTTTTTAATAAGCGTAACCCTTCATTCAGGTATGGATGTGATCAGTGCAAAATTAAAAGATAAAGTCACTCTGATAAGCGGCCATAGTGGAGTTGGAAAATCTTCTTTTATTAATTCTATTTTTCCGGATATGAATATCAGAACCCAGGATGTGAGCGGCTGGAGTGGTAAAGGACAGCATACAACCACTTTTGCTGAAATGTATGATCTTCCTTTTGGGGGAAAGTTGATAGACACTCCCGGTATGAAAGAGTTTGGAATGGTAAGTGTTGAAAAGGCAGAATTATCGGGTTACTTTCCCGAAATGCGTCAGCGAATGCATGGTTGTCAATTCAACAACTGCCTGCATATAAATGAACCCGGGTGTGCTGTTAAGCAGGCTGTAATTAATGGAGAAATATCTGAAAACAGGTATATCAGTTATTATAATATTCTGGAAAGTTTAGATGAAAAAGTCTGGTGAAGTTTTTGAAATTGGTATCTTAATTATTCTTACAGAATTACCTGTTCAAAAATTATGTTCCTGCAAGTATACCCACTATACTGACTTTTTCAAATCCATATTTATGAGTTTTCCTTCCAGCACATGAGCCAATTCCACTACAGCTTCATTATCACGCCGGCGTGCATCTTTTGTAAGGGTGGGAAAAAGAGAAATACCATTATAAATACTGTAGCATAGCGTCAGCAAATTCCTGCCAAAACAAAAATCCCAGTTGATGGCATCAAAGTCGTCTTCCTTATTGGTAAAGGCTACCTGGAATTCAGTTTTTAAAATATCGGCAATAAGATAAAAACGTTTGAGGCCACCATCATCATCAATGACAGCCTCAGTGCAACCAAGGGCGGATCGTAGGGTAAGGCTCATAAAAACGGGCTTTTAACATTCAATAGACACTAACCGAATGTAAAAAGCTGCATAGGACTTAGTTCAGGCCTTGAATTTTGGCGTTTTTTTCGGATTTTGTTCAAGCGCTTTTTCAGCGCCTACGTTTTTCCCATTAGATTCACAGCCATATTTTGGCTTGAATAAACTACATGAAGATAATAGCAATATTAGTGCAGATGCGAAAAGGAAAAGATTTACGTTTTTCATTTGAGTTGGATTATAGCCTATAAAGTACGTTATTTATTTTGGTAAAAAATAACTTTTGACACGCTATTTTGTTAAGCCCTTAGAAATTCAATATTCTCATGGATGAGATTTATGTTTTATGGGTGCAACGTTTACATTTGAAAACCATTTTGCATAACCCACATAATTATTCGCAATTCTATTAATCTCGCCCTCCACTTTACCGGGTTCAATATCTTTTACTTTTTTAGCTGGTACACCTGCATAAACAGAGCCTTCTGCACAGACCGTATTTTCCAACACAATGGCTCCCGCAGCTATTATCGTATTACTATGCACGATCGCATTATCCATAACGATTGCCCCCATACCTATCAACACGTTGTCGTGTACAGTGCATCCATGCACAATAGCGTTGTGACCAATTGATACACTATTGCCGATAATGGTTTTGCTTCTTTTATGAGTACAATGGATAACAGCACCATCCTGTATATTAACTTTGTTTCCAATGAGAATGCTGTTGACATCGCCTCTCAATACAGCATTAAACCACACACTACATTCATTTCCCATGATCACATCCCCTACGATAGTAGCATTAGGTGCGATAAAACAATCCTTTCCCCATTTTGGAGTGTTCTCTTCCACGGGAAGTATAATGGCCATAAAATAATTGTTGAGTGATTATTAAAAAAAGGTACAAAGATCGCTGACACCGGCAATATGTTTGAAATAATATCTAACAAGTAACTTTACAACTGATCAATAATTAAAGCTTCCTCAAATGTTTCATTGCGCATTATAAAATAGATGCTTTTGAGTCCATTGCAAATTGAATATTGCTAATGAATCTTCGCCAATTATTTTTGAATCATATAGCACAAACATCATCAGCACCCCTCCTGTTAGAAATTGTGCAGGCAGACAATTGTGTACTTACAGATGTGCATGGAAAAAGATATTTAGATGGAATAGGTGGTATTTCTGTAGCCAATGTAGGTCACAGGCATCCTAAAGTGGTTGCTGCCATAATAAAGCAGGTAGATCAATATCTGCATGTAATGGTTTATGGGGAATTTGTACAAAGCCCACAGGTGCAATATGCAAAGTTGTTAACTGATTATTTGCCTCAGAATTTGAACTCGGTTTTTTTTACCAACTCAGGGGCCGAAGCTGTAGAGGGGGCTATGAAGCTGGCAAAACGTATTAGCGGGAGAACAGAGATTGTTGCATTTAAAAATTCATATCATGGCTCTACACAAGGTGCACTTAGTATAATCGGCGATGAGTATTGGCGAAGTGCATATCGCCCCTTGTTGCCAGGTGTTCAACATTTGAGCTATAATTCTTTTAACGACCTAACAATTATAACAGAGCAAACCGCAGCCGTGATAGCTGAAACCGTGCAGGCTGAAGCAGGGGTAAACCTCCCGGAAGATGGTTGGCTGAAAAGGCTCAGGAATCGTTGTACTGAAGTTGGTGCCCTCCTTATACTGGATGAAATACAAACGGGTTTTGGAAGAACCGGAAAGTTATGGGGCTTCGAGCATTTTAATATTGTGCCGGATGTATTATTGCTTGGAAAGGCTTTAGGTGGCGGCATGCCTCTGGGTGCTTTTATTGCAGATAGAAAATCAATGCAATGTTTAACTGAAAACCCGGTACTCGGGCATATCACCACCTTTGGTGGGCATCCTGTATGTTGTGCAGCAGGCATGGCCGCGTTCAGGGCTTTAATAGATGACAATTTGATAAAGGACATTGTTGCCAAATCAGAATTATTCAGGCAATTATTAATACACCCTCAAATAAAAGGTATCAATTCATTCGGTTTGTGGATGTCAATTGAATTTGAATCCTTCGAGCTTTGTAAAATTGTTGTGGACCGATGCATTGAAAAGGGATTGATCACAGACTGGTTTCTTTTTGCATCACATTGCATGCGCATATCACCACCTCTTACTATTACCCCCGACCAATTGAGGCTGGCAGCACAAATCATTCTTACTTCAATAGAAAACTAATATTCCGTTAACTTTTCATAGAGCCCAGAATGACAATGCCAGTTCAACTGACACGGAAGTAAACAAATATTTTTTTCCGGGAAAAGAGATTATTTTTTATCTACTTGGAAATATGGATTATTCTAATTTACTTTGTATTTCAAAGTACTTTTTATGAATGCCGAAAACGAACCCATACAAACTCTAGAGGAAATAAAAAACATGATGGACAGGAGCAGCCGCTTCGTGAGTCTCAGTGGGTTGAGCGGTATTGCCGCTGGTATTTGTGCTTTAATAGCTGCGTGGATCGCAAGTAAAAAATTAGATCAATTTGGAATAAATAATAGCAACCCATATGAAACGAATACCACCTATGGCAGGGAAGGGAGCCCTATACATCTTGACAATGAACTTTTAGTTTTGGCCCTGATTACTTTTGTTACTGCTTTTTTCTTTGCTTTTTTATTTACTTATATACGCAGCAAGAAAACCGGTGTACCGATCTGGGGCTTTATGGCCCGCAAAGTGATAATCAATGTAGCCGTACCCATGCTTGTTGGTGGCTTATTGATCTGGCGTATTATAGACTTCGGAGTGTATGGTTTGATAGCACCTGCATGCCTTATTTTTTATGGCCTTGCCTTGATCAACGGTTCCAAGTTTACTTTGTCAGAGGTTCGCTACCTCGGTTATATGCAATTGCTGTTAGGCGTTATAAACCTGTGGGTTATAGGTTATGGTTTATATTTCTGGGCAGCAGGCTTTGGAGGTTTACACATTATATATGGTATTGTGATGTGGAATAAATATGAGCGGAACGAAAAAGCAGTTGTGTAATGAAAAATCCTATTTCAGGTTTGAATAAAATATTTGACAACCGCATACGCCTGGGGGTAATGAGTGTGCTTATTATAAATGAAGAGATCAGCTTCAATGACTTGAAAGCAATGTTGGAAGTTACTGACGGCAATCTCGCTACTCACCTGGTTACACTTGAAGAAAATAACTTTATCAAAGTGCATAAAGGATTTATTGGTCGAAAAACGAATACTACTTATACTATTACAAAATTGGGTGAACGGGGATTCAAGGATCATGTGAAAGCTTTGGAAGGAATGATCAAAGGAATAAAATAATTTTTTTTTAATATTATACTTTGTAATACAAAGTACTTTCAAATACGCATTTAAAAATATTTATTACATCTAAAAACTAAGTTATCTGAGACAATCAAAAATTTTAAAGTATAAACCATGAAAGAAGAAATACTATCGAACCTAAACAACCCAAGTCAACTCGAAAAGATGTACCGAACGAACAAGGTGAATTTTAAACGGGAGTTCAATATAGCATACCCGGATATTGAAGGCAACACCATCGCTAATTTCTGGAATGAAAGACTGAATTACGAAAGTGATGAGATTAACTGGGGTACAGGCAAGGAATTATTGTTTGTGATCATTGCTTCGCTGGTGGCAGGCTTTATCGCAAAGCTCCCGGCATTTTTACCTTTAAACGAAGCCTTTTTTTATCCGCGAAACATAGGTTTTATCATCTTCCCAGCGCTAATGGCTTACTTTGCCTGGAAGAACAACTTATCAAAAAGTAAAATTGTACTTATAGCCGGCGCAACCCTCGTCGGTTTAATCTTTATCAATTCTCTTCCCGATCTAAAGAATAGCGATACTTTAATTTTATCGTGCATTCATTTGCTCTTATTTCTATGGTCACTATTAGGTTTTGCTTTTGTTGGGGAGAAGCTAAATAACCAGGAGAAGCGGCTAAGCTTTTTAAAGTATAACGGCGATCTTATCGTCATGACAGTGCTCATCCTTTTAGCAGGCGCAATTATGAGTGGATTAACGATTGGGCTTTTTTCACTGATCGGATATAATATTGAAAGGTTTTATTTTGAGAATATTGTAGTTTTCGGGCTTCCTGCAGCACCAATTATAGGGACTTACCTGATCCAGACCAATCCCCAGTTGGTAGGTAAAGTTTCACCTGTGATTGCTAAAATTTTCAGCCCACTGGTATTAGCGATGCTGGTAATTTACCTCATAGCAATGTTTTATTCAGGCAAAGACCCTTATAACGACCGGGAGTTTTTACTGATTTTTAATGCGTTACTAATTGGCGTTATGGCCATCATTTTCTTTTCTGTTGCCGAAACATTTAAGACAAAAAAAAGTTACACCGAAATTTGGATTCTTCTTCTGCTATCTGTTGTAACCATAATTGTAAATGGCATTGCGCTTTCTGCAATTTTATTCCGGATTTCGGAATGGGGCATTACGCCCAACAGGGCTGCGGTTCTGGGTGGCAATGTCTTGATCCTGATTAATCTTTTGTTGGTAACTGCGCAACTTTTTCGGGTACTTTCCAAGCAGGGGGATATTACCGGAGTCAGCAAAGTTATTGCGGTGTACCTACCCGTGTACATTGTATGGGTAACCATTGTAACCTTCATATTTCCATTTCTATTTGGGTTTAGATAATTCAAAATAATAAAAACAAGATTTATTATGATTCTACTTTTAAAGCATGAAGTAACAATGCAAGGAGAAATAGATTTTAAATCTGTTTTTATTTATACACTTTGAAATACAAAGCACAAACATTATAAAAAACAACATTATGATTACGCAAAACAAAAGACTTATTGGCATTGTACTCTCAATACCACTTTTATTACTTATACCATTAATAGCAAATCAGTTCGCAAATGGAGAGGGCTGGTCCCTATTTGACTTTGTTGTCATGGGTGGCCTGTTGCTTGGTACTGGCCTTGCCTGTGAGTTTGTATTGAGGAAGGTTAAAAAAATCGAGCACCGACTTGCCATATGTGGAGTTATTCTGGTTGTGCTTTTCCTCATTTGGGCAGAACTTGCGGTTGGCATCTTTGGGACACCGTTTGCCGGAAGTTAGGCAATAAACCAGGAAAGACGTCGTGAGGACATTACCTATAATCAGTGGGATCTTTGGCATTGCTGTTTGCAATCGCAATATTGAATCTGATTTTGGTGCATCCGGTTCCCGGAGTTGTTTACATTCTACTTTTTTTCGTTTACCTGCCTCAGGAAAATACTATTCTCAAGAAAAAGATTTGGTTTCTCAATTCCCATCTTAGTAGAAATCATTCTGGACGTAGTCATTATCTGGTTCACCTCAGGGGTCAGTGACCTGGGGGACATGATTAATTCATCTGTTGTCTAAATTTCTTTAGATTCCTTGCTGGAATGTGCAGAAGTCTTATGCAAGAAGATTTAGTTTTTTCTAAAAATCCAATCCCAAAGCCAGATACAATTGTGGCTTTCCACCAAAGAAAGTATTCATTTGCCAGGATGCATCGAAGCGTACGAAGTAACCAAGCAAGGTGCTACGTGCACCAAATCCATAACCACCTGCAAAAGGACCAATGCCACCAGCTTTGAGGTTAACGATCACGGCCGGATCATTAGGATTGATAAATCTTTCAGTGGGTCTTTTTATTTTATTATAAGTACCGTTCCAAGCGGCTCCGAGGTCAAAAAATTGTACCAATTGAAAATTTCTCAACAGCGCATTGTTGATGGGCCGGTTCAAAAGTGTTGTAAAAACCGGCATACGCACTTCACTGTTTATTACCAAAGCATTATTTCCATTGGCTACATTTTGCTTAAAGCCTCTCAGGTTTACAGCCAGGGTTTGATAAGCATAGTTTGCCCTTGGATCAGGTGTGTTTGTTGGGTTAAAATACCTATAGCTGCCTGTTCCCTGGTTATTATTATCTGTTTTTTCATTTTCCCTAATCTTCAACCAGCCATCTACTCCACCAAGGTAATACACCACTTTTTGGCTACCCCATGAAAAATCTCCTGCACCACGAACTGCCCATACCACATTCCTGTATATCGGAAGATAATGCCGTGCATCAAAGCCTGAATTAAATAAAAACCGCCCATCAGTGTTTTGTACTTTACCCAGCTTGGTAAACCAATCTGTATAGACTTTCCAGCGTAAACCATTCCAGATATTTAATGTAGGATTGATCGTGTTGTCATGAACATATTCAACAGTAAACTGACCAAACGTCTGCCTCTGATCAGGAAAATCAAATGTTGCCGGACCAAGCTGCTTATCAGGTATCAGAAGTGTTTTATCAAATCGAGGACCGATGGTTAAACGCAAACTTTTCACCCGGTCAAAAGCAAACTTCAAACGACCTAAATAATAATTGGAAAACTGTTTGGCAAGGATTTCCAGGTTATTGACTTCGTCCCTGGCAGTGCCGGTCCTGCTGCTTCTGTAATAAGTGAATCCCCAGTCAATACGCTTACGCAAATTCGAAAATTCAAATAACACATCATTATCTCTGAGATTGGGTGCTATTCTGAGGCCACCTGATATTTTAAAATCTTCAAACAGATCAACAGTTCCAAGCCGGATCAAACCATTCAGGTCGTTGCCATTAGAAGGGTTTATCGGACCTGCACCACCTGCATAGGGCTGATAGCGGTTTGTGGAAAATGTTGTGTTATTTAGTCCGGCAACTACATAGTCATTAAAGAACTTTGGCGGACGGTATTCATATAGTTTAGCCTTGCTCAAAACGGTTTCTTCATTGATATCAGTTGACTCAAAAACTTTTCCTAATTGCGAACTGTCTTTTTTATCATTCTCGAATTCTGTTTGAAATTCATCTCTTATTTGACTGGTATCATTAGGTACTGGATCAATCATGTTGAGATCTGCTTCAATCTTTGCTTGTGCAATTCGCTTTCGTACGTATTCAGTTGGCCGTGCAGTTATATTTCTCCGGCGTAATGTATTTTCATCTACTCTTAACCTGTATAAAAATTTATAGTCTCCCTGACGTGTAACTTCGCTCACCAAAGTATTGTCTCCTGCAGTTCTTGTTTCGAGCAATCCGCTTTGGTAATTGGTAAGTGGAAATACATACGCAGAATCAGAAGTGGTGGAAAAAAATCCAATGGAATCCACATCATTTTTATTCCATTCTTTCAATAAGCT
>MWVX01000149.1_pt1 | contig 19543 bp, 18 predicted proteins | sample 1047311 | NCBI WGS metagenome assembly MWVX01 (sample SAMN06349984, study PRJNA376086) | soil metagenome | isolation source: MtG-4 sample Antarctic (ecotone) soil | place: Antarctica | collected 2015-01-13 | reverse complement strand
CAATCGCAGATTGCCGAAGAACTGGGCGACTTTACAATCGAGGACGTCTGCCCGACGATTACGCGCAAAATGATTCTTCGTCATCCGCACGTTTTCGGCGACAAAAAGTTCGACACGGCGAATGATGTTTTGAAGAATTGGGATGAATTGAAAAAACAGGAGCGAAAAATTACCGGTCAGAGCGAAAATCCGAAAACCTCAATTTTAGAAGACGTGCCGCTGACGTTTCCGGCATTGATTGAAGCAAATAAGTTAACCGGCAAAGCTGCCAAAGTCGGTTTCGACTGGGAAAATATCGAACAGATTTTTGATAAGTTAGATGAGGAAGTAAGCGAGCTGAAAAACGCGATTTCCAAAAATGAAAGCGTTAATATTGAAGAAGAAATTGGCGATTTGCTATTTGTGGTGGTAAATTTGGCGCGTCGATTGGAGACTGAACCGGAAACTGCCTTAAAGAAAACCAACCGCAAATTTCGCCGGCGTTTCAAATTTATTGAAAATGAATTTAAGAGAACCGGAAAATCTTTGGAAAACTCGCACTTAGAGGAAATAGACGCGCTCTGGAACAAGGCAAAAACTGAGGATTCTTCCGGTTGAAACTGCGAAAAAACGCTTTCTATACTGTTTCTAATGACGCAGTTTGTAATTTATCAAATAATTGAGAAAAAGTTTTTGACTTTTAACTTTAAAAAAGGTTAGAGTATTGATTAAATTTTACTTATAAAGGAGTTTAAGATTAATGTTAAAAAATAAAAAAGCAGTTTGGCTTCGCAGTATTACATCTTTTTGCCTGATGTTGGCTCTACTTGTCACTTCTTCTATGGTTGCTCTGGCAGGTGCCGAGGCTAAACCGATGGCGGGTGTAATCATTGTTGCAGGGCAAAATACGGTCAGTAACGATTCTTTTGTTACTCTTAACGGTGAACGCGCCTTTAGCGGACGTACGTTCTTTTCATCCGGTGTCATTTCAACTTCTGAAAAAGCCGCCGCAACCATCAAACTCGGTAAATTGGGTTCGATAAATTTAACCCCGAATTCTGTTTTAAGTTTAAGCTTTAGCGAAAACAATATTTCGGGAGAGCTTTCCGCCGGAAACGCTGAAGTTTTCAATAATGAAGGTGTAACGGTAAACATTAAAAATACGATCACTAACGCCGCCGTTATTCCAAGCCAACAAACTCAAACCACAGATGATGACGACGATGATGACGATAACAGTTACGTCGGTCCGCTGCTAGTTTTTGCCGGAATTGTCGCTGTCGCTGTAGTAGTAGTCCTCAGAAATAAGGACGACGACGACGATAGACGGATAGTCAGCCCGGTCAGATAAAATTTCTCACATAACAATTTAGAAGGCGCGAGTAAGAAATTGCTCGTGTTTTTTATTTACGGTGAAATATTTTCTGAATTGTTCGTGCGGCAAAAGCAAATTTTATACAGTCAATAATTTATAATTGAAACAAAAAGATTAAGGGTGATTCCGTGTAGTGAAATGCATTTCACTGAAGTGTTGCAAAACAAACGAGAACTTGCAAAACCGCTAAACCTGATTTTGGTACAGGAAAAATGAATTCAAACGGTAGAGAACAATTCAATTTGTCTGAAATTCGCTTAAAGTTTCCTCGAACGGTAGAAAATCTTGCGCATCTGCCGAATCGCGAAGCGTGGCTGGGTCGCGTATGGGAAATCGAGCAGCGTTGGAATACGTTTCAGGCGAATCCAAACAGTGTGGAAGAAGTTGTTTTTTTCAGTTCCAAACCAAAAGATTTAGAAGTTGAGGACGAATTCGAGATTGTATATGCGGGCGGTACTTTGGGTTTGCTGCACGCGGCGTTGATGGCGAAAAAACACCGGCGCAAAGTATTGGTTTTTGACGCGCATACGGTCGGAAAAACACATCGTGACTGGAATATTTCCAACGAAGAGCTACAGGAATTTGTCAGAGCCGAGCTTTTCACCGTTGAGGAAATCGAAACTGCCGTTGTCAATCGTTACAAGACGGGTTTTGTAAAATTCTATGACAAAAATTCGCGCGTTAAAACGCCCCCGCTTTTTATCGACAATGTTCTGGACGTGGCGATTGAAGCCGACAAGCTGCTCGCGCTGGCGATTGCAAATTTGAAAAAAACTGATGCAAAAATTATCAGCAATCTTCGTTTTATCCGCGCCTTTTCAAACAAAGATCGGGTTTTAATCGAATGTGAAGACGCGAAAAGTAAAAAGCGTCGGCTTTTTTCTTCGAAAATTTTTGTTGACGCGACGGGAACGAATTCGCCGATTTCGCGCCAGCTTAACGCGGGAAAATCAATCACGCACGTTTGCCCGACGGTCGGCACGGTCGCAAAAGGTTTTAAGCGCGGCGATGATGAACAAGAAGTTAATTTTAGCGTCGGCGAAATTCTCGTCTCAAACGAAGACGCTTCGGATAATCGTCAGCTTATTTGGGAAGGCTTTGCGGGCAATCCGGTCAAAGACGAATATACGACTTATCTATTCTTTTACGACTCGGTCGAATCAAAAGCCGACAAATCTCTGCTCGGTCTATTCGAAAATTATTTTGAAAAGCTTCCCGCTTACAAAAAGAAAAATGGCGCGTGGCGCGTCGTTAAACCGGTTTTCGGCTATATTCCGAGTGTTCATCATCACGGCTGGAACAACGTCAAAAAAATTGCTGCCGACCGGGTTTTGCTGATTGGCGACGCCGCCGGTCTTTCCAGTCCTCTGACCTTCTGCGGTTTTGGCTCGCACGTGCGCAATTTGCGAAAATTGACCGAACTGACAGAACGCGTTTTGCAGGAAAATTTGTTTGACGAAAAATCTTTGTCGGAAATCAACACATACGAACCGTGTGTCGCCCAGATGTCGAGCCTTGCGGAATTTATGCGCCCGATGGAAAAGAGCAAACCGCCAGTCGTTAATGAAACGATGAACGCGGTGATGGCAGCTTTGCAGCTCCTTGACGTGAGCGTCCGGCGCGATCTTTTTCAGGACAAAATTTCGTTTGCTTCGTTCTCCAGAGTTTTAAAAAAAACCGCCAAAATTCATCCGAAAGTTTTCAAATTAATGCTTGAACATCTTGGCGCCAAAGGCGCGTTTTGGTGGATTGCCAACATCGCCGAAGCCGCACTCCACGAAAAAAGGGTAAAAAGTGGTAAGTGGTAAATCAAAAGCAAAATACTTACCAGTTACCGTTTACCACTTTATCACCTTATTTGAATCGGAAACGGTACAAAACACAAAATAAAAATCAGTAGCGTCATGACAGCAATTATTTTGCGTTTGATGTCGAGCGGCGCATTATCGAGTGGTTCGGGATGCCCGACGCGCATCATAAATGCCAGTAAAATAGCGAATAACAATCCGCTCGGGCTGTTGTAGAGAAACCAGCCAAGAAGAGAAATCGTCGACATTACAGCAAATGCGATTCTGCCCGTCCACCAGTGAATTCTCTCGCCAAAAACAGCATAAATCGCGTGTCCGCCGTCGAGTTGACCCGACGGAATCAGATTAAGGCTCGTAATCAATAAACCAATCCACGCCGCCGCCAAAAACGGATTAAAATAACCGGAACTTGAGTCAACGTTAAGGATATATGCAAGCAATTGCAATAGTAGAGGATCGGAAAAATGTAATCCGAGTTCAGCATTAGAAATTTTTTCCGGGGAAGCCTGTTCCATTGTCAGAAGTCCGACAATCGCTATTGGAATTAAAGCTATGAAACCGGCAATCGGTCCGGCAACGCCAATGTCGAAAGTTGCGCGGCGCGAAGGCATCAGCGAAACAATTTTGATAAAAGCCCCCAAAGTTCCCGCCGGACCGAGGAGCGGCGGTAGTGGAATAAAATACGGCAGCGTCGCGTCAACGCCATAAAGCCGACACGCAACATAATGTCCTGCTTCGTGGGCAATCAAAATCGTTAGCAGACAAACAGAAAAGCTAACACCGTATTTCAGCGTTGCGTATTCGGTAAAAAGCCGGTAAACGGTCGAAGAAACCAGTTCAATATAATGTGCCGGAAGCGAACCGAAAAATTGAAGGATTTCCGTCCACGTTTGCGGGTCGGCATTGGGAAAAATCTCGATAAATCCGAACGGCTGGAGAACGCCCGCAATCGTCACGGTGATGAATGCGAGAAGTAATAAACCGAGGTGTTTCGCCCATGTCCAAGTTGTCGGACGCATCGCTTCGCGACGGTCAAAAAATTGGTTGGTTAATGAATTTAAATCAGGCACAAATAGTGAACAGTGAAAAGTTAATAGTGAATAGTAGAGAGCTAAAAGTTATTGATACGTGAAAGGTTCTATTGTTAACTTTTCACTGTTCACTATTTTTTAATAGCTTTTGCCTGTAGATCTTTGCCAGGTTTAAAGCGAATAGTTTTGCCCGCCGGAATCGGAACTTCTTTGCCGGTTCGCGGGTTGCGTCCGATGCCACGTTTGCGTGCTTTGACGACGAAAACGCCGAAACCACGCAACTCAATGCGTTTGCCCTTCGCCAGCGCGTCCTTCATGGCGTTAAACAGCGCATCAACTACCTGTTCCGCTTTTTGCTTCGGTACGCCTGTTTTATCAGCCACACGATTGACAATATCAAGTTTAATCATATTCGTTTCCCCTTCTGAAAATGTTGAAACAAAAAACTTTATCGAGATTGAATGATAAAGATTTAGTCGGGCAAATGTCAAGAATTTTAACGCAACCTTATTTAGTTAAACTCAATTAATCGCGTGTTTTACAGAAAATTTGCCGGAGCTGTTTGAGATAAGCTCAAATTGAGTAAAATTTTACCGGTTTTTTTGAAAGTTATTGAAAAGGTAAATTGTGGAACTCAAAAAACTTTTCCAAAACAATTGTCGGGGCTTCGAAATGCGGATAATGTCCGACATCTTTTAATTCGATAATATCCTTCTGATGCGGCACAACTTCACGGAATCTTTTCACCAGATGCGCGCCCGAGACAGGGTCTTCCAAACCGTTGATAAAACGAAACGGCGGCGACATTTTTTGTAAGGCGCCGCCCCAACGTGTTCGGTATTTTTCGCGATCAGTCATATATCGAATAAGCTTGTGTGCTATTTTACGTCCGCCGTTAAATTTGAAAACATCAAGAAACTCTTCAAATTCCTCTGCTGTCGGTTGTGTTTTCTTGCCGAAAACCTTTGCTAAATTCGTTTTAAAACGCGCGTCGGAAATTAATCTGCCGAACAAAATACCGAGCGGACTGATCAGAATTTTTTGCGCCAAAAGCGGGCGATGAGTCTCGGGAAACAACGCGCCGTTCAGAAAACAGATGCTTTCGATTGTAAAATCCAGACGGTTTTCCTCAGCGCGCGCAAGCAATTCCAGTGTGATCGTGTTGCCGTAATCGTGCGCGAGAATGTGAACTTTTTCGATTTTCAAACTTTCGAGCAAAGCCTGCAAAACGTCCACTTGATTAAAAGTCGTGTAAGCAAAATCAATTGGTTTCGCTGAAAATCCGTAACCAATCATATCAAAAGCCAAAACCGCAAACTCTTTGACCAGCGTATCCCGAATTTTATGATAATCGTGCGAAGAAGTCGGAAAACCGTGCAGCAAAAGTAAAACTTCCTTTGACTTATTGCTCAAACAATAAAAAATCGGTAAGCCTTGATAATGAAAATATTTTCCCGTTTGCCGCCAATTTTTAAGTTTCATTGATTTGGTTAAAAATGTTAATATCTTGACATTACAACTTGGAAACGGGGAATTTACAAATTATGTTAAGAGGACGTGAAAGCACAAACATCGAAGACCAGCGCGGAATGGGCGGCGGAAGAGGGCTAGCGCTCGGCGGCGGCGGGATAGGAACATTATTATTGTTACTTGTTTTATGGCTTTGCGGCGGCGATCCGCGAGCATTGCTTGACCAGCTCGGCGGTGGCGGCGCTCTCCCAAATCAAACACAGCAGGCACCGCAAAATCAGCCGAATGCTCAAAACAATGACGATCAGAGAAAATTCGTCGCATCCGTATTGGGAAGCACCGAAGATGTCTGGCGTAAAGTTTTGCCTCAGCAGGCTCGCTTGCAGTACCAAGACCCGAAACTCGTTCTCTTTACCGATCAGGTCTCTTCTGCCTGCGGTTATGCAAGTTCGGCAACCGGACCGTTTTATTGTCCGGGCGACAACAAACTTTATCTCGACTATGGATTTTTCAACGAACTAAAAAGTCAATTCGGAGCGCCCGGCGATTTCGCGCAAGCGTATGTTATCGCTCACGAAGTCGGTCATCATATTCAAAATATGCTTGGAACAATGGACAAAGTGCATCGTGCGGGAAATTCAAATGACCTTTCCGTGCGCCTCGAACTACAGGCCGATTGCTACGCCGGAGTTTGGGCGTTCCACACGCAGCAGAAAGGTATGCTCGAAGCGGGCGATGTTGAAGAAGCCTTACGCGCCGCATCAGCCGTCGGCGACGACGCCATTCAAAAACGCTCGCAAGGATACGTCGTGCCCGAATCATTCACGCACGGTTCGGCAAAAGACCGAATGACCTGGTTTTCGAAAGGCATGCAGGCAGGTGATATGCGGCAATGCAATACCTTCGGCAGATAAAATTACATTTTAAGTTAAAGAAGAAAGACCGGATAAATTTGCTTTATCTGGTCTTTCACAATTAGGGAATACGAGTAATTTGACTTATGTGATTTTAAAACCTGATTCAGTTCATCATAGGTGAAATACGTGTTAACTACTCTGCATTAAAACATTTAGTTATTATCAAAAAACCTTTTGATTTTATTAAATTCAATTTCTGAATACTTTTTAAGATTGACACTCTGCATTTTCTGTATTGTTTCATTAACTTCAGTCAATACTAAATCTTTATCGGATAGTAATCTTTTGTTATGCTTTTCGGATTTAGTTAGAGCTACAAAATCTAAAATTAAGTAGTGTTGAAATTCCTCATCCTGCGCTGTCTGCATATGTTTAATTAACTCCGGGACGGGATACTCATCTTGATCGGCTATAAAGTTTTGAAGTTGCTCGTGAGGATAATATCCAAGACCGCACTCTTGTAGTACTAACAATTGCTCGACAGAAAACGACATTAATCTATCAGCATTTACAGCAGTTCCATCAAATACTTGAACACAAATTTCCGGGCGATTTCTTGGTAAATAAGTGCTTTTTCTGAAAATATACCAGTTACAAGAAGAAGCAAAAGTTATAATTAAAATTGTACTAAAAATTCGATAATCTTTCATAACACTCCTGATAATCAGCACTTGATCAAGCAGATTCTTACCTCATCATATAATTTTACGAATACAAAAGTCGTAATAAAAACTTTTTTGACAAAACAATCTCGTGCGCGACAAAATAGTTTTATTTGAGTACAAAATATTCTGCTATCATTATTTGTATGCCGCAAACTCCCCATATTGAAAAGCATTTTACTTCCGGCGAAGTTGTTCGTGATGTCGTTATCGGAATGAGCGATGGTTTGACCGTTCCATTCGCGCTGGCGGCAGGATTGTCCGGCGCCGTGGCGACCACCGGAATTATTGTCACCGCCGGTTTTGCGGAAATTGTTGCCGGTTCGATTGCGATGGGACTCGGCGGTTATCTGGCGGGAAAATCCGATGTCGAGCATTTTGACAGCGAATACGACCGCGAAATATATGAAATTGAGCATATGCTCGAACACGAGAAGGATGAAGTTGTCGAGATTCTCGAAAATTACGGTTTGACGAAAGAGGAGAGTGTGCCGATTGTTGACTCACTCGCAAAGCGTCCGGCAGATTTCGCGGATTTTATGATGCGCTTTGAATTAGGTTTAGAGAAACCCAATCCGAAACGCGCCCTACAAAGCGGAGCGGCGATTGGCGGCGCATATATTTTTGGCGGTCTGATTCCGCTGTCGCCGTATATTATTTTTGACGATGTACAGCCGGCTCTGCTTTGGTCGGTAGTAATTACGGTCATCGCCCTGTTTGTTTTCGGTTATGTTAAAGGAACTTTTACGGGAACGCAGCCACTGCGCAGCGCGTTTCAGACTTGCCTGATTGGCAGCGTCGCGGCGGCGACTGCTTATTATGTTGCGCATCTGATTGGTGGCTAAAGAATTACCTGCAACCTGAAAATTACTACAGTTACAGCTTAATTTCTAAATACTTACCTTTAAACGTCAATTCCACACTACTATTTATTTTCCTCGTCTGTTTTCTTACCGCCGATTTTCTTGTATTCTATTTATTTGATTTTTGTATTTTATTTTGCAGTTATTTTTCAAACGGAGAATTTATGAGCGTGGAAGTTGTAATGCCGCAGATGGGCGAGTCAATCACCGAAGGAACTGTTTCCAAATGGTTAAAACAAGTCGGCGATAAAATTGAAAAAGATGAACCTCTGTTAGAGATTTCAACCGATAAAGTGGATGCGGAAGTTCCCGCGCCGGCAGGCGGAATTCTGCTTGAAATTCGCGCTAACGAAGGCGAAACGGTTGAAGTCAACAGCGTTGTCGGGGTTTTAGGCGCAGAAGGCGAAAACACGGTTAGCACTCAGCCTTCGGCAGTCAGCAGTCAAACTGAAACACCAAAAGTTGAAGAAGATAAACCTGTCGCAGAAGAAATAAAACAACCGGAAATTGTTGAACCGTCCCAAACTGCGGCGGCTTCGGCAGAATCAGCCAAACCCGCAGATTCCGAAAAATCTGCGATCTCTACTACTTCTATTGAAGTTGTGATGCCGCAGATGGGCGAATCTATAACCGAGGGAACTGTTACAAAATGGCTGAAAAAGGTTGGCGAGCGGGTTGAAAAAGACGAACCTCTGTTAGAGATTTCAACCGACAAAGTTGATGCGGAAGTTCCCTCACCAACTGCCGGAACGCTTTTAGAGATTGTTCATCAGGAAGGCGAAACGGTTGAAGTCGGTAAAGCTGTGGCTTTTGTCGGCAGCGAGAATGGCGCGCGAGCAGCAGTGAAGAGTCAAGAGTCAGGAGTCGAGAGTCGAAAAGAAGCGATCGACGCAACCGCCGAGGCAATGTCAGCTGATGTTCCGACAACACAACGCGCGAAAGCAGAAACACAGGCACCAGAAACTCAAAAAGAGGAAATTAAGGAAGTCGAAGGCAGAAGCTACGATTACGAACAACCCGGAGCGGTTAAAGAAGCGGCGGTAAGCGTTTCAAGTAATGGAAAATCCGGCGACAAATCAATTGAAGAACTGCGCCGAACCAAAAGCAGTCCGCTCGTGCGCAACATCGCCAAAGAACACGGCGTTGATATCGCTAGAATCGAAGGCTCCGGAATGAGCGGGCGTGTGACGAAAAAGGATATTTTATCTTTTATTGATTCGGGTGCGGCGCTAAGACCACAGGATTTGCTTGGAAAAACTGCTCCCATTGCACCGCAATTCATTCCGCAGAAACAATCTGCGCCCCAAGCTGCACAAAAATCTGAATATTCTTCACCGGCGGTTGTTTCAGCGGTCGGCGATCGAGTCGAACCGATGTCGGTAATGCGTAAGAAAATTGCCGAGCATATGACGTTCTCAAAACAAACTTCGGCGCACGTCACAAGCGTTTATGAAATCGACATGACAAATGTCGCCCGTTTCCGCGATAAAAACAAAGCTGAATTTCAAACGCGCTCCGGAACGAAGCTGACGTTTATGCCGTTTATCTTTCAAGCCGTCGCAAATTCCCTGCGCAAGTTTCCCGTCGTAAATTCGCAAGTTTCCGGCGACCAAATCATTTATAAAGGCGATGTAAATTTAGGAATGGCAGTCGCGCTCGATTGGGGTTTGATTGTTCCGGTAATAAGGCGCGCCGACCAGCTTTCACTTTCCGGTTTGGCATTAACCGCCAATGATTTAGCCGACCGCGCACGAACGAAAAAGCTGAATCCGGACGAAGTCCAGGGCGGAACATTTACGATTACCAATCCGGGCGTTTTCGGCGGACTTTTCGGCACGCCAATTATCAACCAGCCGCAGGTGGCAATTCTTTGTGTCGGCGCAATCGAGAAACGCCCGAAAGTTATCACAACAGATGACGACGACGACGTGATTGCGATTCGCTCGATGGCATACTTTGCATTAACTTACGATCATCGAATCGTTGACGGGTCTGACGCCGAAAAATTCTTATCATATTTGAAGGAATATTTAGAAACTACCCACTTCAGCATATAAATTATTTGTTTTTGTTCGCTCACACTATCAGCGAATTAAAAACAGACAGTTTTTTGTTCAAGTTGTCTGTTAATCAAACAATAATGTTTTGAAAGTTGCCAAAGATATTTGACAGACAGTGGTTTAATCACTTTGTTTTAGTCAATTAAAATTTTTGGCATAGCATTTGTTGCTCAAAATTAGATTGATAGCATTATCGGGGCTTTACGACTTATTAAATAAATTTTAGAAAACGGTAAATTAAAATTGATTTAGATATTTTAACAACCCGAAATCTTTAACAAACGTCAAAAGGTAGAGTCTTCCCAAAAACAATTAATCTTAAAAGGAGTTCAATATGTTAAGAAAATTTCCAGCGTTATTTTTAGTTTTAATGATAGGCGCAGTCAGCGTTTTCGCGCAGGATGCGCAAGTTCGTAATTTAGCAAACGGGCAGAAATATAAAATCAAAGGCGTTGTTGTTGCTAAAGACGCCAATAGTTTTGTTGTTCGTGATACGGTCGGAGTCGAAACAAAAGTTATGATATCGCCATCGACCAGTATCAAAACCAAAGGCGGTTTTTTCGGCGGCGGAAATAAAATCGATACAAACCAGATTGTTCGCGGCTTAAATCTTGAGCTTGAAGGTCGCGGCGACACCACAGGCGGTTTGATGGCTGAAAAGGTTCGTTTCGGAAAAAATGATTTGCGCACCGCGCAATCTCTCGAAAGTCGTGTCGCGCCGGCTGAAGATCGTTTGACGCAGACCGAGCAAAATGCTCAACGCATCTCCGGTCAGATTGATGAATTGATGGCGATTTCCAATGCGACACGCGGCGGCGCGAAGGCTGCCCAGGAATCGGCAGACGCCGCTATTGCGGGTGTCAATGCTACTAATCAGAGAATTTCATCAATTGACGACTACGTTGTTCAATCAACCAAGACGGTTAACTTCAAAGTTGGAAGCGCGGTACTTTCATCTGAAGCTAAACAAAATCTTGATGATGTTGCGCAACAAGCATTGACGATGAAAGGGTTTTTAATCGAAATTACCGGTTTTGCTTCGGCTGAAGGCAGCGAAAAAGCAAACAAATCTTTAAGCCAACGTCGCGCGCAAGCCGTAATTGATTATTTGGTTGAAACGCATAATGTTCCGCTTCGCAGAATCGGCACCTCGTATGGTTTTGGCGAACTTCAAGCGGTTGCCGACAACTCGAGCCGCGAAGGTCGTGCACAGAACCGGCGCGTTGAAGTTAAATTAACGGTCAGCAAAGGTTTGCTCCAAAACGTTGAAGTCAGAAAAGACGGAACAACTGCTCCAAGTAACGACCAGTAATTTATCGAAAATCAAGTCGCAAAGGATACGTAAAAGAATTTTTTTCGTGTCTTTTGCGACTTTTTCCTTGAGAGGTTATAACGTGAAGTTTCAAAATCTTATTGGCATTTTATCGCTGCTTTTTGCTTTTACTTTTTGTGTGTTTGCTCAAACACCACAACCCACTCCGCCGAAAGTTCAGAATTCTGAAGATGACGGCGAAATTATAAAGGTTGAGTCTCGTTTGGTAATTGTTCCCGTATCGGTAACTGATCCGCTTGGTCAACCTATTTTAGGCTTAAAAGCGCAGGATTTTCGCATACTGGAAGATAATAAATCACAGGAAATTGCGCAGGTTTCCGATGCTGAAAAAGTTCCTTTGGAGATTGCTCTTTTAATTGACGTTTCAGGCAGCGTTAATCCTTTATTTGAATTTGAAAAAAAGGCGGCGGCGCAATTTTTGGAAAGTGTGATGAAACCGGATGATAAAGCGACAATTTTTCTGATCGGCGACCAACCGTCACTGGCGCAAGAACGCGACAATGCCCAACGAGCTGCGATTCAGGTTCGCGCTATTGTTCCGTCAGGAAAATTTACAGCCTTTTACGATACTGTTACTACAGCCGCGCGATACCTGCAAAAAAACGCGCCTGTGCGCAGCCGTCGCGTCATTTTAGCCTTAACTGATGGTGAAGATAATTGGAGTAATCTGACGCGAGAGGCGGAAAAAGATACCTACAGTGATTTAGATGTAAATACTTTGACCAGAGAAAAACTAAATAAATTAGCGGCTAAGACGGATTCCGCACACCGCGTGGCGCAGGATAAAATTTTGCGTGATCTGCAAAATGCCGACACGGTTTTTTACGTTATTAATCCGGCGGGAGATTCGTTTCGATTAAATAAAATCAGCACGCGTGCGCAGAACGGACTACAAAAATTTGCCGGGCAAACCGGCGGAACCGCATTTCTACCAAATTTTTTACCGACTAATCTAAAAGACCAGCTTCAAAACTCAGCAAATACCAAAAGTAACGAAATTATCTTGGCAAAAATTTTTCGCAGTCTCGCCAACGAACTACAGGCGCAATATCTCGTTCAATACTATTCAGAAGGGGATTTTCCAAATAATAAATACGTTAAACTTAACGTCAATTTGACCAAGCCGGAAAAACTGCGTATTCGGGCGCGACAAGGTTACTTTGTAAAAAATTAACGTCTCCGATTAACTTTGATTTGGGTGCGAACCTCTTCCAAGTTACCCATTCCACCGTTGCTCAGACTGTACTCTCCGTTGTTTGGAATTGAGATATTTCCCATCATCGGGACGAGTTTTTCTTGAACGGCAACATTTGAATTTTCAATCGCTATTTCGCTCATTGTCGTATTTTCAATTTTCGATACTGTCTTTCCCATCATTTGCTGCTCTCTCGATTTGGCAAAATAATTTGCCAAACCAATTCCGCTCAAAGCCGTGAAAACAAGCGAAGCAAATGCCGTTGCCGTTTTTGAGATATTTCGCTGGCAAAAATTTTTCGCAGTCTCGCCAACGAACTACAGGCGCAATATCTCGTTCAATACTATTCAGAAGGGGATTTTCCAAATAATAAATACGTTAAACTTAACGTCAATTTGACCAAGCCGGAAAAACTGCGTATTCGGGCGCGACAAGGTTACTTTGTAAAAAATTAACGTCTCCGATTAACTTTGATTTGGGTGCGAACCTCTTCCAAGTTACCCATTCCACCGTTGCTCAGACTGTACTCTCCGTTGTTTGGAATTGAGATATTTCCCATCATCGGGACGAGTTTTTCTTGAACGGCAACATTTGAATTTTCAATCGCTATTTCGCTCATTGTCGTATTTTCAATTTTCGATACTGTCTTTCCCATCATTTGCTGCTCTCTCGATTCGGCAAAATAATTTGCCAAACCAATTCCGCTCAAAGCCGTGAAAACAAGCGAAGCAAATGCCGTTGCCGTTTTTGAGATATTTCGCTTTACTTTCTGCCATCCGACCGGACAATCTTTTGTTAAAATGCTGCCGTCAGGGCGTTTGTAAAACCGTACGCACAAACGACCATCCGACTGCACGATTAAGTTTTCAGCTTCCCGGCGCGACATTCCGGACAAATTATAAACATTCAATTTGCACGCGCCGCAAAAACGCCTTTGGTTATCGCCAACCATTTCATCCCAGTCAGCCGCGCACGGCGACGCAATTTTGATATTTTCGAGCGGATTCGTAAATTTAGACATAGAAACCTCCGTTTTCTTTAGACAACTAATCTTTCGATTTGTTCCAGGAACGGAGCAAAAAATTTTACTTGCAAAAAAATTTTAGTTTCTCGGAATTCTCCGGTATCGATGCGTTACCGGGCGACGGCGACCGATGCCGATGGCGTTTTTTGAAATGATCAGAGTTGGCGGCAATTGGCGGCGTTTGAATTCATTAGCCGGTAATTCAACCTTGTTGAGCAAATCATAGACGAGTTTTGCATCGTTTCCCTGCGCGATAATTTCTTCAGGCGAGAGTTTTTGCTCGAAATAAAGTTTTAGAATCGCATCCATCAAATCGTATGGTGGAAGTGAATCCTGATCAAATTGATTCGGCGCGAGTTCGGCGGAAGGTTTTTTATCGATAATGAGGTTTGGAATCGTTTCGCGATTTGAGCTTTTATTAATGTGCCGCGCGATTTCATAAACCTCGGTTTTCAAAACGTCGCCCAAAACCGCCAAACCGCCGTTCGTGTCGCCGTAAAGCGTGCAGTAACCGACGGCGAGTTCCGATTTGTTTCCGGTTGCCAGGACAAGGCGATTTTCGGCGTTGGAAATTGTCATCAAAACCACACCACGAAGGCGTGACTGCATATTTTCCGCTGCCAGAGATTCGCCGCCTTTCGTCGGTTTGTACAAATTCATTTGTTTGAGAAGAGTTTCAAACGCGCCGGAAATCGGTTCGAGGCGCGTCGGCATTCCGAGATTTTTCGCCAATGCTTCTGAATGTTTAATACTTCCTTCGGAGGAAAACGGCGACGGCATCATCACCGCCAAAACATTCTCCGCGCCCAACGCTTCACACGCCAGAGCCGCGACGAGCGATGAATCAATTCCGCCTGAAAGACCGAGAACAGCTTTTGTAAAACGGTTTTTTTGGGCGTAATCTTTTATTCCAAGAACTAATGCCTTTCGAATCGTTTCACATTCGTTGCCCGTAATTCCGCGTAAATCCGGCTTATGAACGTCAAGCTCGACAGTTTCGACAAATTCTTCGAAGGCTTCTGCCTGTAAAATAATATCTCCTTCTTCGTCGGCAATCAGGCTTGCGCCGTCAAAGATAATGCCGTCATTTCCGCCGATTAAGTTAACTAAGACAATTGGTTTTTTTTGAAGACGAGCACGGTGCGCGACCATCTCGCAGCGCAGATGAATTTTGCCTTTGTTAAACGGTGAAGCGTTTAGAGACACGATTAAATCCGCGCCCTGCATAATCAATTCATCAGTAGGGTCAATGTCGTATAATCTTTCCTTCCAAAAAGTTTTGTCATTCCAGAAATCTTCGCAAACGGCAATGCCGATTTTTGTGCCGTTAATCTCGAAAATACGGCGCGTGTCGGCGGGTTCAAAATAGCGCGGGTCATCGAAAACGTCGTATTCGGGAAGGAGAGTTTTATCGGCAAATCCGAGAAGTTTTCCGTCGTGAAAAACCGCCGCCGAATTAAAAAGCCTGCGTCCGTCCGTTTCATCGTTTCTGCGGATTGTGCCGACAATTGCGATAATACCTTTTGTCGCATCAACGATTCTTTGCAGAGGTTCTGCAACATATTCGATAATATCTTTGTCGAGAAACCAATCCTGCGAAGTATAGCCGTGCGTAACGACTTCGGGAAAGACAATCATATCCGAGCCGTCTCGTTTTGCCGTTTCGATTGCCCGCAAAATTTTGGCGACATTGCCGTCAATATCGCCGTTGGTCGTGTTGATCTGTCCGATTGTTACTTTCATTTGATTTTTCGAGTCTCGTTTTCGACAAAAAGAAATTCGGTTGTGTTTTCCGTGACGCTTGGAACCGACTCAAAATTTCCTTGTTTCAACAAGGGCGAAGTATTTTTCGCTTCGGTCAAATTTTTAACATTGTGCAAATTGGAATTATTTATTTTCCCTTCTAACGCCTTTGAGCAAATAACGTAAATCAGCGACAGGGCAGCAAACACAAGAAAACTGAACAGAATAATGCCTCCTGCGTTGATTTGTTGGTTCAGTTTCAAAATCAATTTAGTCAGAATAAAATATAATTGCACCGACACCAATCAAACTAACCAAGCCGAGTCCGCTTAAAGCAACAACTCCAAATTTATTGAGATATTGCTTTTGTCTCAACAGATTCACATTTTGTGCGGTGGGCAGTTGTTCGAGAAGTGATTCAGCCGTTTTTTGCAAATTCATTCCGCACGAACGACAAAACTTTTGTTCGGTCGAATTATTTGTGCCGCAATTTGGACAAAACATAGATTCTCCTTTTTCAGCGTTCGGATTTTTCCGCTTCGGTTCTTTTTATCATTTCAAGACGATTGCCGCGCTCGTTGTAGCGCACTTCGTCCATCACGTTGTGAATTATCAAAACGCCGCGCCCGGAGGCTTTGAAAAGATTTTCCGGATCCGTCGGATCAGGAATGCCGTTGACATCAAAGCCTTCGCCTTCGTCTTCGATCGTAAAACGCGCTTCTTTAGCTGAAACTTCGGCTGAAATTCGCACGAATTTAGCGACGTCAAATTTATTCCCGTGCTTGACGGCGTTGACAAATGCTTCATCCAGGGCAACAAAAAGATTAGAGCTTTCCGCGTTGACAACACCAATCTTTTCGACGCGCTTCATCAGGTAATCGAGAATTGCGTGCATCACCGAAATCACGCTCGGAATTTCAAACTCAATTTTTTCGCGAAGATTTTGAACGATTTCTTTTTGGTCTACAAATTTCGCTTTGTAGTTGAGTGTTGTTTCAATCAAGTTTTTCAGTTCGTCGTCGTTAATTTCATTTTTTTGAGAATTAGAGACGCATATTTTGAAGGCTTTGACATTGCTTCGCGAATCGGGAACAATCTCAGGCAGACAGGTTATATTATCAGTTTCATCAGATTTTGAAGTAAGATGTTCCCCGTCCAAATCCGTAATAATCAAATCAAAATCTTTATCTTTAATTAAGCTGACGGCTTCATCACGGCTTTCGCACAATACAACAACGTGTCCGAGTTTGCTGAATTCGTGGGTTAGAACCGTACTCAAATCATCATGGTCATCAACAATCAAAATTTTTTTCTGCATTTCTCGCCTTTTCGTTTCGGGTAAAATTCAGCTTTTTCGGAACAGCCTTTCACTTAAATTTACGTTAAAATAAAAACCTTTGTTGCACATAATAAACTAAACGTCGGAACAATTTCTATCTTAATGACACAAAAAATCAAAAATTTATATCGCTTCAATAGTTTATCGGATTATACTTTCAAGCAAATATTTTTGATTCGTTTGGCGGATTTATCTTTTTACACGTTAATCAAACTCGTCGGCAAGACAATCTCCTTTGAAACTGCGGGCTGGAAAAATTTCGAGCAAATTGAAATTGACAAACAAGTTCCGATTTACGCTTTTTGGCACGACCGAATTTTCCTTACTACATATTTTTTTAGAAATCGAGGTATTGTTGTCATAACTTCACAGAGTTTTGACGGTGAATATATCGCGCGTTTTATCCAACGACTCGGTTACGGCGCAGTGCGCGGTTCTTCAACGCGCGGCGGTGTCGGCGCGCTCGCCCGGATGATTCGCCTGATGAAACAAGGTCTGCCGATGGGTTTTACAATTGACGGTCCGAAGGGTCCGCGTTACGTCGCCAAAACAGGTGCGGTCCTTTTGGCAAAAAAAAGCGGTAATCCGGTGATGCCTTTTGTCGTCGAAACAGAAAAGTTTTGGACGCTTCGTAGTTGGGACAAACTTCAAATTCCGAAGCCTTTTAGCCGGGCAAAGGTTTTTATCGGCGAACTCGTCTATGTCGCAAAAGATGCTGATGACGCAGAGATAGAAAATAAAAGGCAAGAATTGCAAAAAAATCTTGACGAATTAGTAGAAAATGGGAAACAATGGCGAGAAAGCTGTAAATAAAAAAGTTAAAATTTCCGGCTAAACTCATATTTTGATCAAACCTTGTGAGGAGTGAAAAAATTAGAATGGATAGAAACGATGTCGAATTTGATAATCTCGAAGCTGCTAAGAACGAGTCGCCTTTGAGCTGGCTAATACCGCTTTTAATTGTCGGTCTTCTTTTGATTCTGGGCTATTCGTTTTGCAGCAAATCGGAAACTGACGCGCCGCATTCCCGTTTAACTAATCCCGCGTTAAATATCTCTATTGCCAAGTCCGCCTAACCCTTTGTTAATAATTCCTTGTAGCTTGACGGTAAAATCAATCTACCCTAAGACTTTTTGTTTCTAACGAAAAATTTCTTTCGATTTTCTCTATGAGATAATTTTCATCGGCAGCTAAAACATTAGCCGTCATTAAAACAAAAGCAATCCAAACAGCATCAGCCAGAAGCAGATGAACAAGCTGCATGACAATCGGCGCAAGCGTCAAAAGGGTGAGCGCGCCCGAAGCAAATTGCACAAAGACAAGGATAATCAGCGCATTCGCCCACCGATTTACCCAAATATTTTCCTTCTGTTTTGATTTAAACCACCCTGCCAAAAATATTAGAAAGACTCCGACCGCCACTGATAAAATCGGGTGGCTGATCCGAAGACGAAGTAAAAAGTGTGAGGTTTCGGAAAAGTCTTGGCGCAATCCTTCAGTGAGCGAAATTGCCGGAAAAAGCGTACTGCTTAAAGCCGCCAACGAACCGCTGAGACTAATCAACAAAATTCCCGAAACCGCGATTGATAAATACCATAAAGTTTTGCCCCGAATGCGAACCCGAAAAGGCTTTCCGCCACTGGCAAACCAAGCCGTAAGTGTTAAAACCGCTAACAAAATAAATGTATTAATCAGGTGCGCCGCCATCGAAAAAGCGCGAACAATTGATGGATTTAGCGCAACAAGTTTGAATAAAACAAGTATTGCTCCGATCAATGCTTCGATCACAATAAACACCAGAGAAGCAGAAGTTATCTTCCGCATAAAACTACCTTTAGCGTATTTGCGGAAAGCCCAAACGCACATCGCCAGAACTGCGACGAGCGCCAAACCACTAGTGAGACGGTGTGAAAATTCGATAACAGTTTTAAGCTCAGGCGCGCTCGGAACAATTTCTCCGCCGCACGTCAGCCAGTATTGACCGCAGCCGTCGCCTGAAAGCGATGCCCGGACAACTACGCCCCAGAGAATGACGACAATGTTATACGCCAAAACAAACCACGCATATTTGGCAAAACTATCTAATTTAATTTGCAAGTTTGAATCAGAGTCCATTTTTGTTAAATTCAAAATTAACATATAAAAACCGAAACTTAAATGACGCGAAAGATTAGAAAAACTTGATGGAAATAGAACATTTTTTTACTTGTCCGCACTGCTGGCAAACGATTTCGATGATTTTGGATTTATCGATCGAAGACCAGAGCTATGTGGAAGATTGTGAAGTTTGCTGTAACCCGATTCAAATTGATTTTACGGCGGAAAATTCGAAACTAAAAGAGTTCTTGGCAAATAGTATTGAACAATAGGAAATTAGGGAGTAAATCAAAAATCGAGCGGTTTATATTTTATCGACTGTCTGCCAATGAAGAATGAGAGAATTGACAAACTTCTTTTCGAGTTAGGTCTTGCCGAATCAATTGCCAAGGCTCAATCTCTAGTGATGGCGGGCGTTGTACTGGTTGATGAAAAACGTGTCGAAAAACCTTCAGAGGCTTTTCCGCGTGATAAACAAATCAGAATTAAAGCTAATTTTCTAACAAATAAATATGTTAGTCGTGGCGGGTTGAAACTTAAGAAAGCTTTAGAGGATTTTCATATTCGCTTAAGTGAATATGTTTGTCTCGATGTTGGCGCTTCCACTGGCGGCTTTACTGATTGCTTATTACAAAATGGAGCAAAAA
>MWVX01000148.1_pt1 | contig 19618 bp, 17 predicted proteins | sample 1047311 | NCBI WGS metagenome assembly MWVX01 (sample SAMN06349984, study PRJNA376086) | soil metagenome | isolation source: MtG-4 sample Antarctic (ecotone) soil | place: Antarctica | collected 2015-01-13 | reverse complement strand
CCGTTACATTGCATAATGTCCCGTATGTGAAGGATTTAATCACGCAGCGCCGTCTGCTCGAAGACTTGGGCGCGACGGTTTTAACGCCCGAACTTCACACGCAAAAGGTCAGCGCCGCCAACATCGAAATTTTTGAAGCGCCTTACGAACTCGTTAAAACAATGCGGGCAAGCGTTCTCGCACTCGGTCCGCTGCTTGGGCGATTCGGGCAGGCAAAAGTTTCTTTGCCGGGCGGCTGTGCCATCGGAACTCGTCCGATCGACCTTCATCTGAAAGCTTTTGAGCAACTCGGCGCAACCGTTTCTTTGGAAGCGGGCAATGTCGTGGCACGCGCGCCGAAAGGCAGATTGATTGGCGCGGAAACATTTTTTGAAAAAGTGAGTGTGACGGGAACCGAAAACGTAATGATGGCGGCGGTTTTGGCAAAAGGTAAAACAATGATTCACAATGCGGCGCGCGAGCCGGAAATCGAAGATTTAGCCGAGCTTTTGAATAAGATGGGCGCGAAGATAAGCGGCGCGGGAACTTCCGAGATTGAGATTGAAGGCGTTGAAAATTTGGGCGCAGCCGAACACACGATTATTCCAGACCGCATCGAAACCGGAACTTTTATCGTCGCGGCGGCAATCACCGGCGGCGAACTCGAAATAAAAAACTGCCAGCCGAAACATCTCGAAGCAGTGATCAAAAAATTGCGCGAGACAAATGTTGAAATAAGCGAAATGGGTGGAAGCACTCTGCTGGTCGGATGTCGGAATAAAAATTTACGGTCAAAAGATGTGACAACCGAGCCGCATCCGGCTTTTCCGACCGATATGCAGGCGCAGTATATGACTTTGATGACGCAAGCCGAAGGCGCTTCAACAATTGTCGAAACGATTTTCGAGAATCGTTTTATGCACGCTTCGGAGCTTGTTCGTTTGGGTGCGGATATTCAGATTTCGGGAAATACGGCAGTCATTCGTGGCAAATCAAAATTGATGGGCGCACCGGTTCAAGCGTCGGATCTCCGTGCGTCAGCATCGTTAGTTTTAGCGGCGCTGGCGGCAGAAGGCGAAACGCTGATTGACCGCGTTTATCATATTGACCGCGGCTATGAAAGAATCGTCAGAAAACTTTGCAACATCGGCGCGGACATCGAGCGCGTTACCGGCGATTTGGCTATGAGGGCAGAATAAGCAGGCAAATAAAAAAAGGACAGCCGTAAACGCTGCCCTTTTTTATCATTTAGGATTGTTTAGAAAAATCGAATCGTGTAATTAAACCGCACGCCGCGCCCTATTTCCGGCGCAAGCTCTTTGATGAAAGACAGATGATTTCGATATTCCTTGTTCGTTAAATTGTAAGCGTTTACGCCGAAAATGTGGGCGTAATGGTCGCGTCCGATGATGTATGAAGCCGCAATATTGAATAATCCGTAACCCGCCGTGCGCGTTTCGAGCGGGTAAAGCCGATTCTGCTCGCTCGCAAAAACCGCTTCCGGTCTGACGCTCAAATTTTTGTATTTCAAATCCACGCCGATTCGCGCACGGCTCGGCGGAATGCGCGGCAAATTCAAATCTTCGCTCGTCAATTTGGCGCGAACCACATCGCCGCTGAAGAAAACGCCGAGATATTTATTTATATCCGCGTCGAAATTGACTTCCGCGCCGACGTAGCGGCTGTCGCCCTGCGAATAAAACGAGAGCGGCAAGCCGTCTTCAATGTCAACTTCCCCGTCGTCGTCGAGATCTTGGAATGCGAAGTAAATAAAATCTTTCAGCCGGTAATAATACGCGCTCGCGTCGAAACGAAAGCGGTTTGAAGAATGGCGCAAGCCGAAATCAATTCCGTTTGAACGCTCGCGTTTCAAATTTTGATTGCCGACTTCAAACGAAATCGTGCCGATGTGCGGACCGTTATTGTAAAGCTCTTCGAGCGCCGGAGCGCGAAATGAATTCGAGTAATTCGCCACAAACGCGCCGCCTTCCCAGAGCCGAAAGCGAACGCCCGCCGCTCCGGAAACGCCGGTGAAATCTCGCTCGAGAAAATCGGGATTGTCAGGGCGATAGCGATTGTTTTCGACTCTCGCGCCGAATTGAAAACTGACGCGTCCGAGATTTAATTCTTCCAGACCGAAGACGGAAAACATATTCTGCCGGACTCTGCCGTTAACAAGGAGTTCTTCGCCCGTGTTTAAAAAGTTGCGGTTAAAGCCTTCAAAGCCGAAACGTCCCGTCAGTTTTCCATATCTTTTTTGCTCGAAAACGCCGCGATACGAAAAAGTGTCGTTATCAAACTGCGTTCCGATAACATTGTCGGCGAGTTCGTTATGACGATAATCGGTGTAATCAATTTTAAAGTTGCCGCTCGTGACAAACGAATTTACGTCGCGGAAACCGGCGTTGACGCGGTAATTATGCCGCCGCAGTTTCAAATCAATTTCTTCATCGTTGCTTTCGCCGCCGGATTCGATAAGTCCTGCGAACGGAACGCCGTAACGCGATGTGTAATAATTGTAGCTTGCGCGAACAAAGCCTTTGTCGGCGAAATAACCAACGCCGCCTAAACCGTTGGTTGAACGCGACGCGGAATTCGGAACTCTGCCGAGCGGCGTAAAATAATCGCTTGCGCGTTGTCCGCTTCCGTTCCCGAATAAGAGCCAGTTTTTATAACCGTATTCGATGTTGCCGCCGATTCCGGCTTGTTTGTTATTTGTGCCTGCAAGTGCCGTGAACGAGCCGCGAAGTCCCGGATGTTTGTCGTCGTCTTCCTGACTGAGCGCGTTGACTACGCCGCCGATGGCGTTGCTTCCGTAAAGCAAGGTTGCGGGACCTTTGACAACTTCCAATCTTTCCACGCTGAGCGGGTCAATCGGCTCGCCGTGGTCGCCCGAACCCGAACCGATTGATCCGACGCGCACGCCGTTTTGCAAAACCAAAACTCTGTCGCCGTCGAAACCGCGAATAACGGGGCGCGCCGTGCCGGGACCGAAAGAGCGCTTGGCAACGCCCGGCTCGCGCTCTAAAACTTCGCCGATAGATGTCGAGTTTCTCTGCGCGATTTCGTTTGCGCCGAGCGTGCTGACCGATTGAAACGAATCGAATGTCGACACTTCCGCGCCGCTCGCCGTCACCGTAACTTGTTCTTTGACACCGCCAATCTGTAAGGAAAAATCAATTGTCGAATTTGCGCCCGCCGTTATTACAACCGTTTTGGAAGACGTAGAAAAACCGTCGGTCTGTGCCTGAATCGTGTAGCGTCCGGCGGGAACGTTTTCAAATTTATAGTTTCCGTCGTCGTCCGTTGCAGCCGAAAGTTTCAGTTGAACGATTTGCACCTCAGCGTCGTGCAGCGGAGTTTGATTTTCCGTATAAGTAACTCGTCCGCTAATCGTACCGCTCGCTTGAGCAAAAACCGCCGCCGAGAACAAATATAAAAATACTGTGATTAAAAACAAATTAATGATTTTCTTCATAATTCCCCTTTGTTTGTTAAATAAAGACTAACGATTATGAGAAAGTTTTGGAAACTTCAATAATTTCTTTTTAATGGATGGTTGTTTGCAGAAAATAACCGGCGTTTCAGGTCAATGAACGGCAATCGGTTTCGATACAGGTTCGACGATTGCGACATAAACGCCGATTGATAAAGTGCGCTGACGTGATGCACATCGCTCCAATCAAAAGGAAAATAGTCTTTCCAAAAAGATCGAATGCGCCAACGAATGTGTTTTAGAGTTTGAGCAATTGTTCACGCATAATCCGCGATTGAAAACGGCTTGACGAAATTTCCTGACCGTTTTTAAGCGCGACCCGATAAGTTCCGCCCGGCATCGGCGAGATCTGCGCAATCATTTCCAGATTAACCAAAGCGCCGCGCGAAAGCCGCACGAATTTTTTTGCATCAAGCCGGGCTTCGATGTCTTTGAGACGAAAATTGATAATGTATCTTTTGTTTTGCAAATTCGTGATATGTAGCAGTTCGCCGTCAGCGACGATTGAAACAATTTCAGAAACAGGAATTAGAAAGATTTCATCTTTTGTGCGAATCGGAATTCGCTCAAGAAAATTTTGCTGTGAAGTTTCTTCGAGGGCAGCAATGGCGTTTTTCAAATTCGCCGATTCCGTCTCGCGGAAATCCGTTTGTTCAAGCCGTTCGTGGACGCGATTCAAAGTTTCCCGCAGACGAGATTTTTCAATCGGCTTTAACAGATAATCAACCGCGTTCGCTTCAAAAGCCTGCACCGCAAATTCATCAAAAGCCGTCACGAAAGCGACGAGCGGCATTTGCGATTTTTTCAGCGATTTGACGACTTCCAAACCCGTAATTTCAGGCATTTGCAAATCGAGCAAAGCTAAATCGGGCTTTTCTCTCTTAATCATTTCAAGGGCTTCCGCGCCGTTTTCCGCTTCGCCGACAACTTCTACATCTTCAAAATCCTGCAAAATCGCTTTTAAGAAAAAACGCGCCGGGCGTTCGTCTTCGGCAATAACAATTCGGAGTTTCGTATGCATAAAATTTTCGGTTTCGCCGGTGTAGAAATCACGATTTGCGAAATTTGGAATCTGAAATTTCCATCTTTATTTCGGCTCGCGTGCCGCTTCCTGTTTGGCTTTTAATTTCCAAAGTGCCAGCGTCGCCGTAATAAGAGCGTAATCTTTGCTCGATATTATTTAGTCCGACGCCTTTTTGTTTATTTTGCGTTAACGATTCTTCGGTTACCCCCGCGCTCAAATCAATTACGCTTAGCTTTAAGAAAACTTTTTCAGCTCGGTTTTCCAATTTGGCGCGGATAGAAATTTTACCGCCATTTTTTCCCTTCGAGATGCCGTGTTTTACGGCATTCTCAACCAAAGGTTGCAAAATCAACGCGGGAATGCGTATTTTTTCCAGTTCTATTGCAACATCAATTTCTACTTCGAGCCGCTCTTCAAAGCGCGCGCGTTCAATTTCCAGATATGATTTTATAAATTCGATTTCCTCGCCGAGCGTTGTAAATTCGCTGCTTGCCTTTAAAACTCGCCGCAAAAGCTGCGTTAATTTCATCAACGTGACAAAGGCTTTTTCCGGCGCGGTTTGAATTAAATAACCGATGGTTGTTAAGGCGTTGAAAAGAAAATGCGGATTGATTTGGGCGCGTAATGCGCTTAACTGTGCTTCGGTTGCCAGTTTGGAAAACTCCTGCTCGCGCAATTTTTGGTTGTAACGCTCGTCGGTAACGCGCAAAGCGTCAATTCTTCGCGCCGCTAAAAGCGCGACCGCTCGCAGCGCTTCAATGTCGTCGGAGAGCAATCGTCGCCCGCCGAAAAAGCCGCTGAGATGAATCTCGTAAAAAGGATTTTCAACGGTCGGCACAAAAATTTTTGCTTGATGCGCGTCAAAATTTACGACTGACAAATTCATTTCCGTTTCATTCTTAAAAATCTCTTTCCAATCCGCTCTTTCAACCGTAAGGGAAGCGGCAAGTTTTTGACAAATCGCGTTCAGCACATTTTCAACCGTTTCTTGCCTTTCGATAACGCTTGAAATTTCAAGGCGAAGATTTTCGTAATCAGCGCGGCGCAAAATGATTTTATCCACGAACCAAACGGCAAGTCGGTGCAAATTTGGATAAACAAGAGCCGTTGTCATCCACAAAGTCAAAACAATAACCGCCGCCTGCACGTCGTTTCGGTCGTGCGTTTCATGCCAAGCCAGGAGCGGGACAGCGACAAAAACATATAAGCCGAAAGCCATCGAAGCGAGCAGCATTAAGGACAAAGCCCGTTTCAAAAATAAATCGGCGAAGGCAAAACGGTAATCTTGTAAAAGAATAGCCAGCACGAGCGGCAGCGACGATTGGTGCGCGACGAGTTCGACGAGCCAAGAGCTTTCCTCTCGCTGCGAACTTAAATGCAGCGCCGAAACCGCGAAAATCAACAAAGCGGTAATCCAGATTGTTTTATTTTCCAGCGTTTGTCTGAGGTTGAAAATTAAAAGTCCGCCGAGAAGAGCAAGCGAGCCGAACGTCAAAATTTGCAGTGCTAAACTCGAAGGCGCAGCCGAATAAAAAACGACTGATTGAATATGCAGCAAACTTGCCAGAAAACTTAATCCGTATGCCGCGAAAGCCAGCCACCGCACATTTGCGTTTCCGCTTTCGGAATTTTTCCACGCCGAATGAACAACCACCGACGGCAAAAATCCAAGCGCCGAATAAGAAATCATCAGCAAAATCGGCGAAGCGTTTCCCGCCCCGAAATCTTTCCAGATTAAAACGCTGAGTTCGCCGACATTCCAGAGCAAGCCTAAAATCGCAGTCACGAAAAGCAAAAAATCAAACGAAAAACTCCGCTTGTTTTTGCGATGTCGCACAACCATCACAAACAAAAGCGTATAGAGAGCGACTCCGACGGTGAAACCCAAAAGATTAATTAATGATGCCGTGTTTAGTGAATTCATCTAAAAGTATTAGATTGAAAAACGAACTGAAAGGCAAGGTTTCGATTGGCAGTTGTGATTTATTTGCTGATTTTTACTTTTTCGCGGTATTGATTGATGGCGACATAGACGACTTCGGCTTCCGTTACGCGAATGGCTTGACCGTGACTGCCGACTCGCTGCGCTTCGACAACCACGCGAATAGTGGCGGACGAATTCCCGACTTTTATGGTTTCAGCGTAAAAACTCACAAGGTCGCCGACAAAAACCGGCTCAAGAAAGATAATTTCCTTCATCGCCACCGTGACAAAACGGTCGTGTCCCGTATGCCGGACGGCTTCAACGCCGCCTGCCACATCAATATAACTCATGATAATTCCGCCGAAAACCGTGCCGTGCGCGTTGGTGTCGCGCGGCATCATCGTAATGCGAATTGCTACTTCGCGCTCGGTTTCAAGCGATTGATTCGCAGTTTCAGTAGATTCTTTTTCCTTGTCCATCCTCTTCACCTTTGTTAATTTTCTCTAATGTCCAATCGCGCACGGCATTTTTTAACTCTTCTAAATGCTTATCAAAAAAATGCCCGCAGTTTTCAAAAACTATTAATTTTGTATCGGTGTTTTCAGCAACTTGTGCGACCAGCGAAGTTAAACTTTCAATCGAGCCGAATTCATCTCTATCACCGTGAACAAATAACATCGGTTTGCGGCAATTCTTAAAAAAGGAAAAATCGTATTTATCAACCGGCGTTCCGATGCTGATTAAACGCTCGATTCTTTCATCATCGAGTGCAACCTCGCTGCCGACCCGCGAACCGAATGAAAATCCGGCTAAAGTAATCGGCTGATTCGGATAATTTTCGGTTAAATACTGAAGTGCGTCTATGACGTCCTGCTTTTCGCCGTTTCCATCGTCGTGTTCGCCGGTTGAACCGCCGACTCCGCGAAAATTAAAGCGCAGTGCTACTAAACCCGCTTTGAGTAAACCTGCCGCCGCGCGATAGACGACTTTGTTGTGCATCGTCCCGCCGCCGAGCGGATGCGGATGACACACGAGCGCGACGCCTCTGATTTCGCCCTCCGGCTCTTTCAAAATCACTTCTAATTTGCCGTGCGAAGCAGGAACGAAAAGATTTCCTTTTGGATACATAATCGAATTTTAGATTTTAGATTTTAGATTTTCGTTTAGCAAATGTGTTTTTTCAAAACTTAGTCAAAACCTGTGCTTTTCAAATATTTATAATTAGAAGTTTAGAGCCCATTCGTGATATTTTTTGAAATAATTTTATCTTTTCAGATACATTAAAAAAAGTTCTTAATAAATGGAAGAAATAATAAATAACAGCCCGGCAACAATGCCCGCACCTAGCACCGTTTTACCTGCGAAAACCAAGCCTGGTTGGAAGGAATGGTTCGGCACCGAAGAAGCTATTCGTTGGGTTTACTTAATTTTCGGTTTTTTCGTCATCGTTCTGCTGATGGTCTTGCTGCAATTTTCTACGCAGGCGATTTGCTGCGGCGATTGGGACGGTTATTATCACATCAAATGGAGTTCGCTTTTGTGGGAAAATTTCCGCCAGGGCAGATGGCTGCCGGATTTTACGTGGCTTCCCCTGACCGTTTTGAATCAAAAGGATTACGCCGACCACCATTTTCTTTTTCATCTTTTGCAAATACCCTTTTTGTGGTTTTTTGAACCTGTAATGGCGGCGAAAATTGCGGCGGTTTTCTATGGCAGCCTGGCAATTTTTTCGGTTTACTGGCTGATGTTTCGCTACCAGGTTGACTACTTGCTTTTGTGGTTAGCCGCGCTTTTAACCTGCGCCAATTCGTTCTTTTTTCGGATGAATATGGCGAAAGCGCCGCCTTTGACGATTATTTACACGATTGCCGGAATTTATCTTTTGTTTGAGCGCAAGTATGTTTGGCTTTTGCCTCTAATGTTCGTGTTCGTCTGGACTTACAGCCTTTTCCCGATGCTGTTTATCGCCGCCTTTATCTGGACGCTAATCGTTGCCTGGAACGAAAGAAGATTTGAGTGGCGCCCGGTTGCTTATACTTTTGGCGGAATGGTTTTGGGAAACGTGATCAACCCCTATTTTCCCCAAAACATTTGGCTTTTCGTCGAACATTTTCTCGAAAAATTTAAGGTCGGCGACTTTGCCGTGGCGGTCGGCGGCGAATGGTATCCGTATTCGGGCGTCGAGCTTTTACTGAATTTTCCGGTCGCATTTACGGCGATGCTCATCGGTTATATTCTGTTCGCGCCGAGAAGCGGTAAACTGCCTGAGAAATCAACATTTCTTTTAATGTTTGTCACGGTGCTGCTCGTTTCGCAGTTTCGCTCGAAACGCTTTGCCGAATATTTTCCGCCGTTTGCCATACTTTTTGCCGCAATCAGTTGGAGGGATTTTCTAATTTCAAATATTCAATCGCAGGGAGATTCGGAAATCAGAACCGAAGCTCAAATTGATTCGAATAAAAAAAGCAAAAGCCAGAAAACTTATGAAATTATCAAGGAAATCGGAGTTTGGACGCTGGGGGTAATTTTAGTTTTGTGGATGTTTTATAACATCGCCGGAATAAATCTGACGCGATGGTTTAATTTTAAGGAAGACGGCTTAATTTCCAATATTCAAAGTAACGAGCCGAACGATAAATACCGCCGCGCGATGACTTGGGCAAACGAAAACATTCCCGAAGGCGAGCGAATTTTTAACTGCAACTGGGATGATTTTCCAAAATTATTTTTTCTCGATACAAAGCACAATTACGTCTATGGACTCGACCCGAATTATCTTTATACAAAAAATCCCGAAATTTATAAGCTTATTGGCGAGATAACTTCCGGCAAAGTCGAAGACCCGGCGCCAGTCATCCGCGAGAAATTCGGCGCGAATTTCGTAATGTCAGATGCCAAGGAAAACGAAGATTTCATCAAAAACTGTCTGGAAAGCGGTTGGTGCGAAATGGTTTATGAGGACGACGAAGCGCGGATTTTAAAAATTCGCGACCAAAAGGGTGAACCGCCGAATGATGAAGAACAAACCGATGCGTCGGAAACGACTGAAGAAAAAGAACAGTCCGATGAAGAAAATCAGGTAAATCAAACAAATATCAATCAAACTACGAGCTTTTGCCTCTAATGTTCGTGTTCGTCTGGACTTACAGCCTTTTCCCGATGCTGTTTATCGCCGCCTTTATCTGGACGCTAATCGTTGCCTGGAACGAAAGAAGATTTGAGTGGCGCCCGGTTGCTTATACTTTTGGCGGAATGGTTTTGGGAAACGTGATCAACCCCTATTTTCCCCAAAACATTTGGCTTTTCGTCGAACATTTTCTCGAAAAATTTAAGGTCGGCGACTTTGCCGTGGCGGTCGGCGGCGAATGGTATCCGTATTCGGGCGTCGAGCTTTTACTGAATTTTCCGGTCGCATTTACGGCGATGCTCATCGGTTATATTCTGTTCGCGCCGAGAAGCGGTAAACTGCCTGAGAAATCAACATTTCTTTTAATGTTTGTCACGGTGCTGCTCGTTTCGCAGTTTCGCTCGAAACGCTTTGCCGAATATTTTCCGCCGTTTGCCATACTTTTTGCCGCAATCAGTTGGAGGGATTTTCTAATTTCAAATATTCAATCGCAGGGAGATTCGGAAATCAGAACCGAAGCTCAAATTGATTCGAATAAAAAAAGCAAAAGCCAGAAAACTTATGAAATTATCAAGGAAATCGGAGTTTGGACGCTGGGGGTAATTTTAGTTTTGTGGATGTTTTATAACATCGCCGGAATAAATCTGACGCGATGGTTTAATTTTAAGGAAGACGGCTTAATTTCCAATATTCAAAGTAACGAGCCGAACGATAAATACCGCCGCGCGATGACTTGGGCAAACGAAAACATTCCCGAAGGCGAGCGAATTTTTAACTGCAACTGGGATGATTTTCCAAAATTATTTTTTCTCGATACAAAGCACAATTACGTCTATGGACTCGACCCGAATTATCTTTATACAAAAAATCCCGAAATTTATAAGCTTATTGGCGAGATAACTTCCGGCAAAGTCGAAGACCCGGCGCCAGTCATCCGCGAGAAATTCGGCGCGAATTTCGTAATGTCAGATGCCAAGGAAAACGAAGATTTCATCAAAAACTGTCTGGAAAGCGGTTGGTGCGAAATGGTTTATGAGGACGACGAAGCGCGGATTTTAAAAATTCGCGACCAAAAGGGTGAACCGCCGAATGATGAGGACGAAACAAATGCACCGGAAACGACTGAAGAAAATAAGCAGTCTGATGAAGAAGAAAACCAGGCGAGTCAAGCAAATATTAATCAAACTACGGAAGACAAAAATGAAGAAAATTAAAAGCGACCGAGCAGTAATTCGGTATGCAGCCCGCAGTCGGCGGTTGGCAGACCAAAATTTTGTAAAATGTAAGTTGCATTTGCGGCAAAGTAAATCTTTGAATCAATTGGCTTTAATTGTTTTGTGTTGCGTCTCTCTGGCGAGTTTTGCTTGCACAAATCAACGATTATTAAAATCAAACAAAAACGTGTCAATGACTTCAGCTGAAAATAAACAAACGAGTTTTGAGAGTGATCTGGAAACTATGAAGACCGCTAATTTCGATTATATATTTGTTTTTCGGCGGAAAGATGGCGGCGCGTTTGATGGTGAGGACAGAAAATATTTGCGGAGTAATTCACCGGCGCAAATAAACCGATTTGTTTTAACCGATGATGGCAAGGCTTTTATTGCCGGTTCAAAGTATATATTTCCGATGGAAAATTTGGAGACTCTGCGGATGCGTTTTAACGTTGAAGATTACTCGGCGGTCAAGGAAGAATTACAGGAAAAAACCAACCAGGAAACTGACAAGGAAAATAATAATGCCACAAAATAACATTTCCGACGCGGCAAATTACGTTTCAGATAAAACGACAGAAGAAATTGGCTTGACGGCGGAGCGAAATGCCAATCTCGTTGTTCTCGATCCTTCAACGCCTTCGATTCGTTCAATTACGCGCGTTGTCTTAATCACGTTACTGCTTTTGTTTTTTGCGGGTTTTGTTCAAAACATTCTCGCATCCATGACTTATCTTTTCTTTCTCATCGTTTTATCAGTTTTTTTCGCTTATCTGATTGAGCCGCTGATTCAATTGATTCGTCGTCCGTTTGAAAATGCGGGCAGAGACAAATATATGCCGCGCACGCTGGCGATTGCGACGGCTTATCTGCTTGTTTTCTCGGTACTCGGCATTACGATTACTCTGCTAACTCCGGTCGTCGTTGAACAAGTCAAACAGCTTTCCATTAATTTACCCGTTTATGCGAGTTCGATTCAGGAGAGTTTTAGAGACCTGAGCACACGCTACAAAAGATACCAGATTCCCGAAGCGGTGCAGGAACAAATCAACGAAAAAGCAACCGGTCTTGTCGGCGCAGTCGGCACGGAAATATCGGATTTCTTTATCGCCTCGGTTTTCTATATCCCATGGCTGATTTTAGTGCCGATTCTGGCGTTTTTCTTTCTCAAAGATGCAAATCTTTTTCGTGTTTCGCTTTTAAGAATTTTTCCGGTTGGGGATTGGAGGGCGCGGATTGAATCGGTAATGACCGACGTTAACGAGACACTTGCCGCATACACTCGCGCCCAGCTTATTTCGTGCATTCTCATCGGCACGATTTGCACCGTCGGATTTTACATTCTCGGTCTCGATTACGCAGTCTTGCTCGGCGTTCTGGCGGGAGTTCTGGAATTTATACCGCTGATCGGACCAATCACCATCGCCATTACGGCAATTGCCGCCGCGTCGCTCGAATCATATTGGCAAGCCGTCTATGTTTTCCTCTTTCTGGGCGTTCTGCGAATTTTGCAGGATTACGTTTTTTATCCGCGCATTATCCGCGAGGGCATTCATCTGCATCCGCTGGCAATTATTCTGTCGGTTCTCGCAGGCGAACAAGTTGCCGGAATCCCCGGTGTTTTTCTTTCAATTCCGTTGATGGCGCTGCTGACGGTAGTTTATAAACACGTTTTAGAACACAGCGGAAGCAAAGGAATTGTCGCCAATATTCTTGCCCCGAAGGAAAATAGCGAAGAAGAAGGAGCAGCAGTTGAAGATAGCAAGAGTCCGACGTAAAAACTTTACTTTTTGACGGTTCTGACCTACGCCTTTGGGTGCGCCCGGTCGTAAACTTCGATTAGTTTTTCCATCGAAACGTGCGTATAAATTTGCGTCGTTGAAAGGCGGGCGTGTCCGAGAAGTTCCTGGATGTCGCGCAAATCTGCGCCCGAATCGAGCAGGTGCGTTGCAAACGAATGGCGCAGACTGTGCGGCGAAATGTCGTGAATATCAGCGGTTTGCTTGATATATTTATCAACCATTCGCCCGACGCTGCGGGTTGTGATGCGCGTTCCCTGATAATTTAGAAAAACCGCCCCTTCATCTCTTTCGGCGGGCGGACAACTGTTCAGAAAGTCAGCGCGTGCTTCGTTGAGGTAAAACATCAAAGATTGCAGGGCAGGGTCGCCAAACGGCAGAATTCGCTGCTTTTTTCTTTTGCCTGTGACACGCACGAGTTTCTCCCGAAAATCAATATCCTTTAGATTAAGATTAACGAGCTCGCCGACGCGCATTCCCGTTGCGTAAAGAAATTCTAAGATGGCACGGTCGCGTTTTCCTAAATCAGTTTCAAGGTCGGGCGATTCGATAAAACGCACGGCGTCTTCCATCGAAAGATGATTCGGCAGTTTGCGTTCGATTCGCGGCGTGGCGACGAGTTTTGCCGGATTATTATCAAGTACGCCTTCACGCACGAGAAATTGAAAAAATGTTCTGAGGGAAGCGAGTTTGCGGGCGATCGAGGTTTTCTTTTTGTTGAGCCCGTGAAGATTTGCCATCCATTCACGAATCGTTAAATGATCAATGTCTTTAACCGGAATTTGCGTGCGCGTACCGTCAGATTTGGGGCGCGCGATGTGTTCGTGAAACTGCTCCAAATCACTGGAATAATTTCGCAGAGTGTGCGCGCTGACGTTGCGCTCATAACGAAGATGTTCAAAAAATTGGCGTAAATATTCTTCAAGCATATCTATTCATTTTTCAAAAGAATTGAAAAAATGGTTAACAGTGCGAAAATTACGATACCGACAACAACTTGCGGCTCTTGTAAAACGGTTAATACTGCAACAACGAAAAGAATTGTAGTAATTAAATTAGCAGTAATGCAAAGTCCGCGAACAAGATGGTCTTTTGGAAAAGTCCTGATTAACACAAGGTTTAGAAAACCTGCAAAAACAATTGTCAGCCCTGAACCGGCGAACCACAAAGCATCAATATCAAATTCGCTGAGACACGCCGTAAAGGCAATATGGACTACGCCAAGCGCAATCGCCAGAAAGGCTACAATTTTATAACTGAACTTCACAACACTTTTCGAAAAATCTAAATTTCTACAAAATTTGAGATTAGAGATTTATCTTCTCGGAACGTAATAACCTTTTCTTGTCCTGACAGTCAAGTTTTCGCGCCCTTTTATTTTAAGGGAAATTGCGCGAAATTGTCCGGCTTTATCGCGCTCTTCCGGATAATAACTCAAGATATATTGTTGGGAGAGTTCGGCGGCAAGCCGGTTGAAGGCTTGGTCGAGTTCGCGTTCATCAATCGGTGAATAGACCGTGCCGCCTGTTTGTGCGGCAATCTCCTGCATTCTTCTCTCCGCCGCGAGAACGCGAATATTAGCGTTTCCCCCGCGCAGACCCGTTTTCTTAAAATTTTCGAAATCGGTCGTCTTCACAATGTAAACCTGACAGTTTGTCGCTTGCACGGCTTTGACGGTGTCTTCAAAAGTTGCGTCTGAAATCGTGTCTTCGCCGTCGGAAACTATTACGATAACGCGGCGCCCATCTGTTTCTTTCAAATAATTTGCCGCCTTTATTATTCCATCAAGCAGTGCGGTTGCACCCTGCGGCATCGCAAAATTTTCGATTGCCTGGGCGAGTTGAGCGGTGTTTTTGGTCAAAGGCTGTTCGAGCCGCGAACCGGTTGCAATCGAATATAACGCTGCGAGGTCTTTATCGGGACGCAAAACGCGCTTGAAAAATTTTATGGCAGCTTTTTTCTCAAACTCACGTGCCTGTGTCACGCTCGAGCTGTTATCAAAAAGCACGGCGAGACGTACCGGCGTTTCAGAACGCGCCAACTCACTAATCTCAGCCGCTTTTTCATCAACCAGAAGCGAAAAATCCGAGAGTTTTAAATCTTCGACCGCACGCCCGTTTAGGTTGATTACCGAAACCGGAATCGGAACGAGAAGTGAGTCAACCCGAATTATATCGCCGTCATCTTCATCGCCGTTTGACTTAACAGCCGGCGTCGGAGTCGGAATCTGTGAAGTATTTTGAGTCGGAACATAGACTATACGGGAAGGCGGAGGAGGCGGAATTGAAGTTTCCGTCGGCTTCACGCGCCCGGACTGCGCAAATGAAATGTAACAAAAAGTGGAAATTAACCACAGATGAACGCAGATAAGCACAGATAAGTTAATCGCGCGAAATCTTAAATGTGGAATTGTTTTTCGTTCCATTAAAGGTAGATGCGAAAATTTCGAGTATTAAGGTTTTGCAAAAGTTAACGCATTCTTGATCGGCTCACAAACTTCTACGATTTTTGATACATTTTCCGCTTTGGTAACTTGGGCTGGCAATCCTAACTTTTGACGAACAAATTTCTCGGCTTCCGCTTCGATTAATTCGCCATTAACGATAAAAGCTTTTTTTACTAATACGTCGCCTTTCTTCTCAATTTTTGTCGGTTCGATAAAAATATTCCAGGGTGAACCCCAACCGCGTGTGTCGCCGACGGCTTTGCGATATTCATAATGTAGAGTTTTCTGTTTCGCGTCGCGCACATCCGATTCATAAACGACGGGAAACGTAATTTTGAAAGTGTCCAGATTCGTTTTCATCGCCGCCACCGTGTCGTATTCGCCGACTCCAATGACATCTAAACCATTCTTTTTATATTTTTCGTAGAGCTTCTGCGCGAATGGCGCTTCGTGTTTCCAGTTCGGACACCACGGCGCAAAATATACGACCAGCAAAAGTTTTTTGCCGTTGGTCGAGTCTCGCAAATTAACGCTTTTGTCGTCGCGGACATTTTTATAAGTCCAGTCTTTATAGTTAATTTCCTTTTCAAGAAGCGGCGCTTGCTCGGTTTGCGCAGATGCAAATGCGTAACCGACAAGCAAAATTGCTAAAGCTAAAAACGTTTTCATATATTTGTTTCCTTTTTGTAAAAGACTAACTTTTCAGATGCGGAAAAACAAGAAAAAATTGCCCGACAACAAGAGACTTTAGCCATAAATAAAAAGCATGGTACGAATAACATCACCTTAGACAACGTTTCTCCGCGTTCTATTTCTTTTCCCAAACCAATGAACGTAGTTCAAATAAATTCCCGTCAGCGCAGACAAGCTTGCCAACGCCGAAAATAAAAGCAGCAGCCAGGTCTGCCAACCGCCCGCAAAATAATAAAAATGCGCCTGACGAAAAAATCTGGTTGCCAAATTCGGCAATGGAGTGATTAAAACTTGACCGTTTTCCGCATCGATTAGAATTGAATCCATTCCCATTCCGCCAACCGCTTGATAAAAAGGTTTGCCGTCGCGCATCAGCAAAGTTAAAGCGGTTGTCGGCAAAGTTTTCCCCGCAAACTCGTGCGCCTTTTCGATGGCTTCCGTTGGCGAAACTTTGACGCGCGCATTGTCAATCACATCAATCTTGCCGCCTTCGACCGTGTTTGGCAAGGCGTATAAAAATCCGCTCAAAGCCCACGCCAAAACAGGAATCGAAACAAAAAGTCCGAGCCACAAATGAAGCTGGTAAATAAACTTTCGCATAAGAATTTTAAAACCGCCGATTCCCACAGATTAACACAGGTAATTTAATGATAAATGCCGAATGGTAAATAAAAGACTTTTGAGATTAAACTTTTCATTACCCATTCGGCATTTATCATTATCCATTTTATTTGTGTTAATCTGTGGTTAATTTTTCTTTTATAATTTTAGGAGATTTCATAAAAATAATGCCAGAACAAACGACTGTGTCCAACATTTTTCGGCGCGCTCTTGCCATCAGAGAATCAAACGCAAACATTTCCTACAAAGATATCAAATCACAAATCGTCAGTGAATTTAACGGAAAACCTTTTCCCTCGACCGCACAATTGACGATTCCGGAATATGACAACATCGCGCCCCAGGAAGATTGGACAGCCGGACTGCCGGTAGTTTTGCGCGGAATCCAAACCGAAGATTGGGCGGAAATCGCGCACGGGATTATCATCAGCCTTGAACAGGTTGAGAATTTTCCGAAGGAATCAATGCGCGAAGACGCGCCGGAAAAAGAATGGCGCAACCGGCACAAAGGCATCGCCGAAGCCGAAGCCAAAAACTTAAGCAAATGGATGCCCGATGAATTAATGGCAATGGCGCGGAAAAACGTCAAAAGCTAATGAGGAACGCGAGCTTCATTCGTCAAAAAACAAGTTTATCTTTTCCAATAGAAATTCGCGTTCCAATGCTTCAACGTCTATGAAAAGCAATGTAAAAATCGGCACGTGCGGGTTTCGCACCAACAAAACCGAATATGCACAGCTTCTCTCCACGGTTGAAGTTCAGCAAACCTTTTACCAACCACCGCAAATTACCACGCTCAAGCGTTGGCGCGAAGAAGTTCCGGCGGAATTTGAGTTTACCGTCAAAGCGTGGCAACTAATTACGCACGAAGCGAAAAGCCCGACCTATAAACGCTTAAAAAAGAAATTATCCGAAACCGAACGCGAAGAAGCCGGACGATTCCAGCCAACGGCGATCGTCAAAGAAGCGTGGGAAACGACTCTGGCGTGCGCCAAAGCCTTGCGAGCAAAAACAATTTTGTTTCAATGTCCGGCAAGCTTTAAACCGTATCAAGAAAATATTTCAAATTTGGAGCGATTTTTCTCCAACATCGAGCGCGGAAAGCTTAATTTCGTATGGGAGCCGCGCGGCGATTGGAATGAAGAGATTGTAAGGCGCATCTGCGAAGAATACGATTTATGGCACGTCGTTGACCCGTTCGCGGCAAAAACCGTCACGCCCGAAAAATATTATTACAGGTTGCACGGGCGCGGCGGCTGGCGATACGAATATGAAGCGGAGGAATTAGAAGAATTAGCCGAGATGATGCCGAAAAATAAAACGTCGTATATTTTCTTTAACAATATTCGTATGACTGAAGATGCGGTAAAATTTCAGGAAATAATTAAAGAGACGGTTTGAAAGGAAAATCATTTGTTTTCATCAACACAACTTTCGGATTTTAATCGAAAACAAGGGGCGAATATGGAAAAAGTAATAATCGAGATTTTCTCGGATTATGTCTGACCGTTCTGCTGGTTGGCGGAGCCAGCCGTAGACGAATTGAAAAAATCTGAATCGAACATCGAAATCATTTGGCGGGCGTTTGAACTGCGCCCCGAACCCGTCCCGACGCTGCCGCCCGACGGCGAATACCTGCACCGCGTTTGGAATTCGTCGGTTTATCCGATGGCGGAAAGTTTGGGCATCACAATGAAGTTGCCTCCCGTCCAACCGCGTTCGCGCCTCGCCCATGAAGCGGCACACTGGGCGAGAATGCAAGGGAAGTTCGACGAAATGAACGCCAAGGTTTTCCGCGCCTTTTTTGAACGCGGCGAGAACATCGGCGAGATTGACGTTTTGATTTCGCCGGCTTCCGCGCTTGATTTGGAAAGCGACAACTTAAGACGTGCGCTCGAAAACCGGGAGTTTGAACAATCGGTCATCGCCGACGAGCAAGTTGCCGAACAATTAGGCGTAAGCGGCGTTCCGGCGTTTGTGGCGAATCGAAAACACGCACTGAGCGGCGTTCAGCCTTTGGAAAATCTCAAAATGTTGGTCGAACGAGCCAGAGCTCCCAAAAGTTTCTCAATTTAATTGAAGCCTGTGCATAAATCAGGATTGAATTCTCCAACGAGCGGATTCAATCAGTTCTTTGATAACAAATAATGGTTTATTCTGACTGTAATTCATCAGAAAAACGATTTGATAAAGCCATACCGAAGCTAAGACAAACGCGCCGTTTTTGTGCAAGCCTTTAACTTGACAGGTTTTCAAATCAAAGGCTTGGATGATTCTTTGAAACAATAATTCAATCGTTTCTTTGCGGTAATCATACAAATCGTGTTTGAAAGACCGCCGCCGTTTCCTCAACTGTTGCGGCGTGAGCAACCAACCCTTTGCCGCGCGGTAAAGATTAACCAAATCTTCGCCGCCAAAAGTTTCATCACCGAGCAGAACATCTGTTTTGACAAGGTGTTTGGTGCTGATGGCGTGTTTGGCAATGGTTGATTCGCCGATATTATTGGCTTTCCAAGTCGCCGAGAGCGGAACGGGGAAAGGAAACACCAAAGATTGCACAACTAAGCGGTAGCCTTGCACCCAGCCGCGATAACCACTCTTGAACCATTCGCTTTGGCGGTCAACATTTCTGAGTCCGAGCGGAAGTTCTCCGGCTTGACGGTGCTTTTTGTGCCACTTTGGACCAAGTGCCTGATACATCCTGCCGTCAATGGCGCTGACCGTTTGTGATTGCTTAAGCGCGACTTGTGCCAGGATGTCGGCTCCCAGCACAGAGATTTGGTGTTCGGCTTGAGAAGTCAGACTTTTCAAGCGTCTGAGAATCGTCGTCCGATGCGGAACTCTGAGAAAGCCACAGGTTTGGCGTAACTTTGAATCCGTTTGCAAAAGCCGCTTGAGTTCCGCATCAGCAAAAGTTTTGGTAATTACCGCAACGACTGCCAAACGCAAAAAAGACAAGTCGGAAAAATGCGGCTCTCGTCCACGCTTGCATCTTTTCGGCGGTGGCTGATAATGTTCAGAAATCTTTTGCAAAAGACGCAAAAGTTCGTCAGTCAAAATAGGTTTCATCACCAACAGGATGGCAGAAACCAACAAGTTTCTGCCTCCGCTGACGAAACCTAAAACCTAAACTATTGTTATCAAAGAACTTTTATTTGCACACGCTTCATTTAACTTTTTTGAGTTCCATTTCAAAAAACTTATTCCAGGTTTTCCCCGTATCTTGCGAGATTTCACCTGTTTCAAGCCAAACATCATTGTTAATCTTAATATCATAACGAATAACGCCGTTTGG
>MWVX01000147.1_pt1 | contig 19637 bp, 23 predicted proteins | sample 1047311 | NCBI WGS metagenome assembly MWVX01 (sample SAMN06349984, study PRJNA376086) | soil metagenome | isolation source: MtG-4 sample Antarctic (ecotone) soil | place: Antarctica | collected 2015-01-13 | reverse complement strand
CAGAGAATACAGCCGTTACGATTCTGATGGAAAACGCGCACCGTTTCGCGGAACGGTAATCGCGGTTGACCAGATAAAAGGTAAAGTCAAGGTCGAGGGCGCGATGATAATGAAAAAACATCGCAAACCTGTTCCGCAAATGAATGTCGAGGGCGGAATTATCGAACAGGAAGCGTGGGTTGATGTTTCTAATGTCGCGCATATTGACCCTGAAACAGGAAAGCCGACGCGCATCAAATACGACGTGCAGGACGGAAAAAAAGTTCGCGTCGCAAAGAGCGGAAAACTTATTCCCGAACCTGAGAGAAGAGTTAATACGAAAAAGAAAAACACCGAAGACGAAAGTTAATTTGGTTTTTAAGTTTGGAAACGCCTTGTTATTTAAGACTAAAGACAAGCGAGAAATCGTAAATCTAAAATCCGAAATAAAAATCGCGAGACCCAAACAAATAAAAGACAATGGCAAGATTAAAAGATAAATATAAAAACGAGATTGCGCCTGCGCTCGCCAAAGATTTCGACATCAAAAATCCGATGGCAATCCCGCGCATCGAAAAAGTTGTCATCAATATGGGAATCGGCGAAGCAATTGCCAACGCTAAAGTTCTGGACACGGCAGCTGAAGAATTGCGCGTAATAACCGGACAAAAACCGGTAATTACCAAGGCGAAAAAATCAATCGCTTCGTTTAAGCTGCGCCAGGGAATGAACATCGGAACGATGGTAACTTTGCGTGGCGAGCGGATGTATGAATTTCTCGACCGCCTGATTTCGGTCGCACTGCCGCGCGTGCGCGATTTTCGCGGTATTTCCGGCAAGGCTTTTGACGGACGCGGAAATTACACGCTTGGAATTCGTGAGCAGTTAATTTTTCCCGAAATCGATTTTAACAAAGTCGAAAAAACACGCGGAATGAATATTTCCATTGTAACGACGGCAAAAAACGACGAGCAGTCACGCGCGCTTTTGAAAGCACTCGGAATGCCGTTTAGACAATAGTTGAAAGTTGTTTGATCAGAAAAACCTTGAACTTAAAAATATGGCGAAGATAAGTAAAGTAGTAAAAAACGAAATGCGCAAAGCGACAGTAATACAGTTTGCCGAGCGTCGCGCGGAGCTTAAAAAAGCTATCAATAATCCCGCTTCTACGCCGGAAGAAGTCGATGCGGCTGTTGTAAAACTGCAAAAGCTGCCGCGTAACGCAAGCCCGATTCGTGTACGCAACCGCTGTTCGCAGACGGGTCGCTCGCGCGGTACCCTGCGCAAGTTCGGTCTTTCGCGCAACGCTTTCAGACAACTTGCGCTCGAAGGACAAATTCCGGGCGTGATAAAATCAAGCTGGTAAAACAGATGTCAGATATTAGATATTCAATGTTCGTAAGAGAAACTTACATCTGACATCTAACATCCAACATCTCTTATTTGGAGTAAAATAGGAATGACAGACCCAATTGCAGATATGCTCACGCGAATTCGCAACTCGATAGCCGCGAACCATTCGCGCGTGGATATTCCCGGTTCAAAACTAAAATTAGAAGTAGCACGTATCTTGAAAGAAGAAGGTTATATCAATAACTTTGTAACCAAAGGCGAAGGCGTAAAGTATATGATTCGCATTTTTCTGCGCTATGATGCCAAAGGAACTTCTTCAATTACGCATTTGTCGAGAGTTTCTCGTCCCGGACGGCGCGTTTATGTCAGCGCAACCGAAATACCGAGAGTTCTCGGCGGTTACGGAGTGAATATCGTTTCCACTTCGCAAGGTTTGATGAGCGGAAAACGCGCGCGCAAGGAAAACATCGGCGGCGAAGTTTTGGCACAAATTTATTAATTAATGATGATCGATGAATGGTGAATGGTTAATGAAAACCTTCTTACATTCATCATTTATCATTCAACATTCACCATTAAAAGATTATGTCTCGTGTAGGAAAAAAACCGATTACGCTGCCAACGGGTGTAACCGTTACAATTAACGATAAAGAATTAGAAGTTAAAGGTCCGAAAGGCGTTTTGAAAACACCGGTTCCCGAGGGCGTCAACTTTAAGATGGAAGACGGGGCGCTGGTTGCCGAGCGTGATAATGAAGACACAACCGCTTTGCACGGGCTGGCGAGAGCTTTAGCGAACAACGCTGTGGTCGGCGTAACCGAAGGCTTCAAAAAAGATTTGGATCTTGTCGGCGTCGGTTATAAAGCTGACGTACAAGGCAAAAAGATTGTTTTCGCACTCGGTTATTCGCATCCGGTCGAATATCCTCTGCCGGAAGGAATAGACGCCAAAGCCGAACGTTTAGCTGCAAAAGCAAGTGTTAATCAGTATCAATTGACACTGACTTTAAGCGGAATTGACAAGCAAAAACTCGGACAAGTCGCGGCGGAGTTAAACCGCTTGCGTAAACCCGATGCTTACAAAGGCAAAGGCTTGCGCTACGCGGACCGAACTTATAAATTGAAACCGGGCAAAACCGGTAAATAATGGTGAATGGTAAACGGTTAATGGTGAATTTAATCAGGTTTTTCATTAATCATTCACCACTCATCAATCACCATTAAAAGATTATGGCAAGCAAAAACAAAGCAGAAATTCGTCGCGGAGTTCATAGCCGCATCCGCAAGAAAGTACGCGGCACGCAGGAACGCCCGCGCCTGGCGGTGTTTCGCAGTTTAAATCACATCTACGTGCAGATTATCGATGACGACAGCGGCAAAACTCTGGCTGCCGCATCGAGCGCCGAAAAAGATTTGGGCTTTAAAAGCGGCGGTAATATCGACGCGGCGCAAACCATCGGGAAAACAATAGCCGAGCGCGCACTGGCAGCAGGCGTTTCGCAGGTCGTTTATGACCGCGGTGGTTATCTTTATCACGGGCGTGTCAAAGCGCTTCTTGACGCGACGCGCGAATCGGGTTTGAACAAAAACGAAGCTGCATCGGGCAAATCTACAACGGACGATTCTTCGACGGTCGATAGTATAACGGACACGGTTTCATCGGCGATTAAAAGCGTCGGTAATGCTGTCAGTAATTTGATAAGCGGCGGTTCGACAGCGGAAGGCGAAAAGCCCAAACGAAATAAAAAAGAAAATAATGAAAACGAACAGACAACAAATCTCAGCCAATAGTTTGAATTTGAAAGACCAATTGATTTCTATAAATCGCGTAACGAAGGTCGTCAAAGGCGGTAAAAATATGTCGTTTGCCGCGCTTGTCGTCGTCGGCGACGAATCCGGGCATGTCGGATTCGGCACGGGAAAGGCAAAGGAAGTTCCGAACGCTATAAAGAAAGCTATCGAAGCGGCAAAGAAAAATTTGATTCGAGTGCCGCTCATTGACGGTACGCTTCCGCATCAAATGATTGGCGAATACGGCGCGGGACGAGTTTTATTAAAACCGGCAAAAGAAGGAACGGGTGTTATCGCAGGCGGCGCGGTGCGCGCGGTTTTGCAAGTTCTCGGCATCCACAACGTCCGAACAAAAATTCTCGGCTCGGCAAATCCGCACAACGTCATACGCGCAACTTTCAACGGACTCGAACGAATGAAAGACCCGATTGAGGTTGCTCGATTGCGTGGAAAACAGGTTGGAGAACTTTTATAATCATTGAACATTTATCATTAGGTTTTCAAAAAAATGTTAAATGATAAATGCTAAATGATAAATATATAAAGCAATGGCAGAAGAAAATAAAGAAACAAACGGCGGAAGCATCAAAATTCAATACTACAAAAGTATGATTGGTTATTCCAAAAAGCAAAAAGCAGTTATAAAAAGTTTGGGTATTACTAAACTTAATCAAACTATAACGCGACCGGATAATCCGTCTATGCGCGGGATTGTAGCGAAAATTCCGCATCTTTTGAGAATTGTCGATTAGGAGTTCGTCAATCGTAAATCGCAAATCGTAAATAGTTTTTGTCGAGTAATCTGATAAAATTCTATTCTGCGATTCACGATTTACGATTTACTATTTACGAGGAAAAGAAAATGGCACTAGCATTAAATAATTTACGTCCGTCGGAAGGCTCGACGCACAAAAAGAAAAGAGTCGGTCGCGGTCCCGGTTCAGGCTTGGGCAAAACCGCCGGACGCGGTCATAAAGGTCAAAAATCGCGTTCCGGTTACAGTAAAAAAATCGGATTTGAAGGCGGACAGATGCCGCTTCAACGCCGTTTGCCCAAACGCGGATTTACCAATATTTTCAAAAAGCAATGGCTCGAAGTCAGCCTCGCTAAATTGGAAGAAAGTTTTAATGCAGGCGATGAAATTACGCCGGAAATTCTCCACGAGCGCGGACTTATAAAAAAAGCCAAACACGACCTCGTGATTTTGGGAACGGGTGAAATCTCGAAAGCCTTAAAAATTTCCGCGCACCGTTTTACCAAAGCCGCCCGAGAAAAAATTGAAAATGCAGGCGGAAGTGTTACACAGATTACAAAACAAGTAGCAGTGACAGCATAGACAGTCCGCAGTCCGCAGTCCGCAGTCCCGAGTTTGTTGAACTTAAATCGAGTATTTCATTTTCCTTCAACTTGCAAATGACTAAGGACAAAAGACTAAGGACAAAAGACTAATTTTTATGGAAAAGTTTTTTGCCGCCGTCCAAAATATGCTCAAGGTTCCGGAACTGAGAAGACGCATTCTCTTTACACTGGGACTTTTGGCAGTTTATCGTCTGGGAGCGCATATCACTGCGCCCGGAATTAACAAAGGGCGTCTCGAACAAGTTTGGGGCGAAGTTGCCGGAACGCTTCTCGGCGTACTGGATTTATTTTCCGGCGGAAACTTCCGCACGATTTCAGTCTTCGCGCTCGGCGTTACGCCATATATTACCGCATCAATTATTATGCAGCTGATGCCGGTGCTTTATCCTTCATTGAAAAGAATTCAAGAAGAAGGAGAAGTCGGACGGCAGAAAATGAATCAGTGGACGCGCTATCTGACGGTTGCAATGTGCGTCGTGCAGACATTTTTCGTCGCTACCTGGCTTCAGAAAAACGGAGTTATAGGCAGTAGCTGGCTGGCGACACTGATGATTGTCGTAACCTTGACGACCGGCACGATTTTTGTAATGTGGCTCGGCGAACAGATTACAGAACGCGGCATCGGCAACGGAATTTCGCTTTTGATTTTCGCCGGTATCGTTATCGGTCTTCCGAGCGCGATACTGCAAATTTCCGAGCGCGTCGGAAGTGGCGACCCGCTGCAATCGCTCGGCGTTATTTTTCTTGTTGCCGTTTTAGTTGCCCTGATTGCATTGATTGTTTATGTCGAATCGGCGCGTAGAAACATAGCTATCAGTTACGCCAGTCGTCGCGTCGGCAATCAAACATTTCGCGGGCAGGAAACCAGCCTCCCGCTGAAAATAAATATGGGCGGCGTGATTCCCGTAATTTTCGCTTCGTCGGTTTTAGCGATGCCGCAGACGCTTTTTTCAGCGTTTCCGCCCGACCAGAATAATCCCGACTCGACGTGGGGCAGAATTTACGCCTTTTTTCAGCAGTTTCACGGCGGCGACCCGTATTATGAATTGATATTTCTGTCATTGATTGTATTGTTCACTTTCTTTTACATCACGATTGTTTTTAACACGGATGAAGTTTCGGACAATCTGCGCAAACACGGCGGATTTATTCCCGGCGTGCGACCCGGAGCACAGACAGCGGATTATCTGAACACGATTCTGACGAGACTGACGACCGTCGGGGCGCTTTATTTGGCGTTCGTTGCATTTGTGCCGCAGCTTCTTTTGAGCGGTTTCAATGTTGCTCGTCTGCCTTTTATCGGAACGTCAGTTGATAATTTCCTAACCGCAACGCCCGGATTGAGCTGGATTCCGACAGGTTTAGGTTATCAATTCTTCTTCGGCGGCACGTCGCTTCTGATTCTGGTCGGCGTGGCAATGGACACGATTTCACAAATCGAAGCCCAACTCGTGATGAGAAACTACGAAGGATTTTTGGGTTCAGGCTCGCAGCTGCGCGGTAGAAGAAGCTAAATATTGCACAACAGAGGCACAGAGAACACGGAGAAAAATAAAAGTATTTTAAAAATTCTCTGTCAAATTCTGTGCCTCTGTGGTGAATAAATTTAATGAGTAAAATTATCGTTTTAATCGGCGCGCCAGGTGCAGGAAAGGGAACGCAGGCGCGGCTTTTAGAGGAGCGTCTCGGCATTTCGCAAATCTCGACCGGCGATATGTTCCGCGAGATGAAGAATGCGGACACGCCGCTGGCGCGTGAAGTTCAAGCAATTATGTCGGCGGGAAAGCTCGTCTCCGACGATTTGACTTTCCAAATCGTTCAGGACAGAACGTCGCGCGAAGACTGCAAAGAAACTTTTATTCTGGACGGCTTTCCGCGAACCGCAGTGCAAGCCGAAATGCTCGAACGACTGGCGAGTGTGCAGAAAAAAGAAATCACCGCGATTTTGGTTGATGTTCCGCTCGACCATTTAATGAAACGCCTGACAGGTCGTCGAAAATGTAAGAGTTGCGGCGAACTTTATAACATTTATTTCAAACCACCGAAAAACGATAACGTCTGTGATTTTCATCCTGAAACTAAATTGGAGCATCGCGCCGACGATTACGAAGATAAGGTGAATGTTCGTTTGGCGGTTTACGAAGAAGAAACCAAGCCGCTGCTTACTTATTACGAACAATCAAAACGTCTGAAAAAAGTCAACGGAGAAGGCGAATTGGAAGAAATTTATAGCGAATTGGAAAAGTTGGTTTGAGATGTCAGATGTTAGATATTGGATGTTGGTAAAGAGAAACTTACATCTGACATCTTCTAAGATGTTTCGAAATTCAAAAATCGGCAGTTTTGTCAGTAAAGCGAGCCAGACTTTTTTCGGTAAGAAAATGATTATCGCAAAGACAAGCAAAGATTTAGATAGAATGCGCGAGGTCGGCGAATTGATTGCTGAAGTGCGCGAGACTTTGCGAAAAATGGTGGTGCCGGGAATTACGACTTTGGAACTTAACGAAACCGCTGAAAAAATGATGCACGAAGCCGGAGCCGTTCCGACGTTTATGGGTTATAAGCCTTCGGGTATGACTCCGTTCCCGTTTGCTATCTGCGCTTCGGTCAACGAGCAAATCGTTCACGGATTTTCTAACAGCACGCCGCTCAAAGAAGGCGATATAATTTCGCTCGATATGGCGGCAACTTATAACGGATTTGTCGGGGATACGGCGACAACTGTTGCGGTTGGCAAGGTAAGCGACGAACTCGAACAGTTGATTCGCGTAACCGAAGAATGTCTTAAATTAGGAATCGAACAATGTTATCCGAACAAAAGAGTTGGCGACATTAGTTGGGCGGTTCAGCAGCACGCTGACAAATACGGTTACGGCATAGTGCGCGATTATACCGGACACGGCATCGGACGCACGATGCACGAAGCGCCGCAAATTGCTAATTACGGACGCGCCGGAACAAAGGAAAAGATTCGCGCCGGATATTGTTTTGCCATTGAACCGATGCTGAATCTCGGGACGCGCGAAACAAAAACTCTGGCGGACAAATGGACTGTTATAACGGCAGACGGCAAGCCGAGCGCGCATTGTGAACATACGGTAGCAGTTACGGCGGAAGGACCTGAAATTCTTACTCTGACGAAAGAGCAGAAAACCCGTTTGAAAAACGAAAAAACGGAAAGTGTCACGGCTTAACTTGAAAAGTGAGAAAAAAAGCGGTAACATTAACGGTTTGTCAACTGCTCTAAGTTCGACTCTGTATTTATGTCAAAAGAAGAAGCGATAGAAGTTACTGGTACGGTTTTGGAAACTTTGCCGAATGCCATGTTTAAGGTTGAACTGGAAAACAACCAACATCAAGTTTTGGCACATATTTCCGGTAAAATGCGTAAAAACTTTATTCGTATTCTGCCCGGCGACAAAGTTTTGATTGAGCTTTCACCGTATGATTTAAGCCGCGGGCGAATCACGTATCGTCATAAATAAAAATTTCTGACATATTGTTAAACGGAAAAGCAAATAGCGAGGGGAAATTATGAAAGTTCGTCCTTCAGTAAAAAAGATTTGTGAAAAGTGTAAAGTCGTTAATCGCAAAGGAATTGTGCGCGTAATCTGCGACAACCCCAAACACAAACAACGGCAAGGCTAAAACGATTTCGGATTTGGGAATTCGGAATTTCAAATAGGAGAAATATGGCTCGTATAGCAGGCGTGGATTTGCCACCGAACAAAAGAGCGCAGATTGGTTTGACATATATTTATGGCGTCGGACACTCGCGGTCAACCGCAATTTTAGGCGAAGCGGATATAAATGTTGATACGAAAATTAGAGAACTGAGCGAAGACGAATTAACTCGCATCCGCGCAATTCTCGAAGCGCAGGGCGATATTGAAGGCGACTTGAGAAAGCGTGTGCAGATGGATGTTAAACGTCTGATGGACATTGGTTGTTACAGAGGTTTGCGCCACCGTCGCGGTCTGCCGGTTCGCGGTCAACGTACCAGCACAAACGCGCGCACGCGCAAAGGTCCGCGCAAAGCGGCAGTAGCCAAGAAAAAAGCACCGGGCAAGAAATAGTTTTCAGTGGTCGGTTGTTAGTTGTCAGAAAGAGACAACTACTGATTACTGACTACTGACTACTGACTACTAAACTTATGGCAAAAGCAACAACAAGCAAGAAAAAAACATTTCGAAAGAAAGAGAAAAAGAATATCCCGTTCGGTATTGTGCATATCGCCGCGTCGTTTAATAACACGATGATTTCCATAACGGACTCGGAAGGAAATTTAGTGTCGCAATCTTCGTCAGGCGCGCGCGGTTTTCGCGGCTCTCGAAAGGGAACGCCGTTCGCGGCGCAGCAGGCGGCTTCGGAAGCGGCAAAAAAAGCGCTCGAAGTCGGTATGCGTGAAGCGGAAGTGCGCGTTAAAGGTCCGGGCGGCGGACGCGAATCGGCAATTCGCGCGATTAACAATTCCGGCATTCGCGTTACTTCGATTCGTGATACGACGCCGATTCCGCACAATGGATGTCGTCCGCCCAAACGCCGAAGAGTCTGACAATTTTGGATTTTAGATTTTTGATTTTGGATTGGAAATTTAAAATTTGTAATTTTAATTTAATAAAACTATCGAAAGGATGAAGGGCAATTTAATTTGTCCGTAAACTTTTCCGCCAAAATGGAATGTTGATTTAGATTTGCAGGCGTTGGATTGTTTCCAATCCAACGCCTGCAAATCTAAAATCCAAAATCGTTTTGGCTGGAGGCAACAAAAATAAATGGCTAGATATAGAGCTGCGGTGTGCCGCTTGTGCCGCCGCGAAGGTGGAAAATTATTTCTTAAAGGCGATAAATGCTTTAAATCAAACTGCACGATTGAAAAGCGCGGAACGCAGCCGCCGGGAATGCACGGCGCAACTGCCAGACGTAAAGTTTTAGCCGGTTACGGGCAGCAACTCCGCGAAAAACAAAAAGTTAAGCGCATTTACTTTGTGCTTGAAAAACAATTTCGCAATTACTTTGAAAAAGCTTCACGCCAAAAAGGTATCACGGGCGAAAACCTGCTTTTCCTGCTCGAACGCCGTCTCGACAACGTGGTTTACCGAGCCGGTTTTTCGACTTCTCGCAGACAAGCACGTCAGCTTGTCAATCACGGACACATAGAGGTCAACGGACGTAAAGTCGATATCCCTTCTTTTCAGGTAAAAGTCGGCGACGCCGTTACCGTCAAAGATAATACCGCTAAAAACGTTCACGTCGAAGGCGCTTGGCAAACGGCGGTCGGGCGCGGGCGACCCAATTGGATTTCGTCGACAGGCGGCGAGGCTTTGAGCGTCAGCGTTTCAGCTCTGCCAACGCGCCAAGACGTTGACGCCAACATTAACGAGCAATTAATTGTCGAGCTATATAGCAAATAGTTTTTAAGTCTATCCAGTCCACTGAGTCTGCCGAGTCGTGAATCAACTGGGCAGACTCGTAGACTGGATAGACTCGACAGACTTTTAAAAAGAATATGACACAAAATAATCAATGGACAAATTTCCAGATACCCAGCCGTTTGAATGTCGAATCGGAAACTTTGACCGAACGTTACGGTAAGTTTTTCGCCCAACCGTTCGAGCGCGGCTTTGGAACGACAATCGGCAATTCTCTGAGACGTGCGCTGCTTTCGTCAATTGAAGGCGCAGCGGTTACAGCAGTTAAAATCGAAGGCGTCGAACACGAATTTTCGTCTATCAAGGGTGTAGTCGAAGATGCAACGGACGTGATTTTGAATCTCAAGCAAGTTCCGTTCAAACTTCACGGCGTGGACGGCTCGAAAACATTGACAATCAGCAAAACCGGCGCAGGCGAAGTTACCAGCGCGGATATTGAAGCCGACGGAGATGTTGAAGTACTCGATAAAGATGTACATATCGCAACCGTCAGCGCAAACGGCGAGGTAAATATAGAAATGCGTCTGAAGACCGGACGTGGTTATGTTTCCGCCGAATTCAACAATGACGAAGATTTGTCGGTTGGCTATATTCCGATTGACTCGGTTCACACGCCGATAAAAAAAGTTAATTACAGCGTGGACAAAACCCGTCAGGGTTCAAACACGGAATTTGACAAATTGGTAATCGAAGTCTGGACGGACGGCTCGGTCAAACCTGAGGATTCGATTGGTCTTGCGGCAAAACTCGTCAAAGACCATATGTCGATTTTCGTCAATTTCGAAGAAGAAGAAGACGAATTTAAATACGAAGACATCGCGCGTCCGCCGCTTCTGCGCAACGACCTGCTCGACCGTCCGGTTGATGAACTGGAACTTTCGGTTCGTTCCTATAATTGTTTGAAAAATGCAGACATTCGTTCGATACGCGACCTGATTCGCCGCAGCGAACACGATATGCTGCACACGAAAAATTTCGGCAAAAAATCTCTGACTGAAATCAAAGACCTTCTGCACGGAATGGGTTTGGATTTCGGCATGGATTTTGACGAACAAGGCAATCCGATTCCGGGTTCGGGTGAGCGCAACTTAGGCTAAAAATTACTGAGAGTTACGGGTTGAAAAAACATTCTCAACTCTTAACTCTCAAACTCCATTATTATGAGACACTTAAAAGCACACCGTAAATTGGGAAGAACGACCGAGCATCGAATTTCGCTGCTGCGTAATTTGGCGACATCTTTAATTACTGCGGAAAAAGAATATATTATAACAACCGTTCCGAAGGCAAAAGAACTGCGCCCGTTTGTCGAAAAAGTTATCACGCTTGCGCGCCGCGCCGAAAATTTGACCGGCGACGAAGCAGCAAGTGGAAAAGTTCATTTGCGCCGACAGGCATCTAGGTTTTTTCACGCCGGCAACAGCACATTCAAACGCGAGCAAAGTCGTTTTCGCGGAGCGAAAGGCGCGACGAAAGATAAAATTGTAAGAACTGCGGGCGTTCTTGCCGTGCAGCGTCTCTTCGATGAACTCGGCACGCGCTACAAAGACCGTAACGGCGGTTACACACGCATAATCAAACTCGGACGCAGAAGCGGCGACAACGCCGAAATGGCGGTTATTGAATTGGTTGACAATCCGCGCGAACTGGCAGCGAAAAAATAATTTTGTGAATTGTGAATCGTAAATCGTGAATAGAAAAACTGTTCGCCATTTACGATTTACTGTTTTTGACTAAAGGAGTTAAAAATGGCTCAACAGGCGACATCGGCAGCAAAAAAGGATACGACGAAAAAACAAACCGGAAGCAATGCGCCGCGCTCGAAATCGGTATCTGAGCCGTCGCTGAATATGAACGAACTGCGCGAATTAGCCAATCTGGTTAACGAAAACGGATTTACCGATTTTGAATTTGAAAATGCCAACATTCGCGTTCGTTTGAGCAAAAATCCCGCGCCGCAATTTCTTCAAGCAATGTCCCCGCAGCAATTTGCTCCTGCCGCATCTTCCGCTTCGATTCAACAGACCGCGCAGCCGAAAACGGAAAATCAAACCGAAACAATTTCTACCGAAAACAAAATCGACCCGGACGAAAGTCTGTACAAAATCACTTCGCCGATTGTCGGTACATTCTACAGCGCTCCGGCGCCGGACAAAGAACCGTATGTTCGAGTGGGCAGCAAGGTTTCGCCGGAAATAACCGTCTGTATTATCGAAGCAATGAAATTGATGAACGAGATTCAATCGGAAGTTTCAGGAGAAGTCATCAAAATTTACGTCGAAAACGGTCAACCGGTCGAGTTTGAACAGCCGCTTTTCGGGATTAGAAAATAGTTCAAGGTTCAAGGTTCAAAGTTTAAGGTTCAATTTTCGAGCCTGACTTTGAACTTTTAACTTTTAACTTTGAACTTTTAATGAGCAAGCGAGAATTACGCAAAATTTTAATCGCCAACCGTGGTGAGATTGCCTGCCGGATAATCTGGACGTGCAAGGAACTCGGCATCAGAACCGTTGCTGTGCATTCGACTGCCGACAAGGACGCGCTGCATGTACGCTATGCTGATGAAGCGGTTTGCATCGGCGCACCGCCTTCAGCACAAAGTTATTTGAACATCCCGGCGATTATCAGCGCGGCGGAAATCACTAATGTTGACGCGATTCATCCGGGTTACGGATTTTTGGCAGAGTCGGAAACTTTTGCGAAAGTTTGCGAAGACTGCAATATCAAATTTATCGGACCGAAGGCGAGCGTAATCGCAATGATGGGCGATAAAGTCGAAGCCAGACGGACGATGAAAGCGGCGGGCGTTCCGATTTTGCCCGGAAGCCCTGAGCCGATTGAAAGTGCGGAAGAAGCAGCGAAACTTGCCGGAGAAATTGGTTTTCCGGTAATCATCAAAGCGGCGGCAGGCGGCGGCGGACGCGGAATGCGCATCGTTCGAAGTGAAGAAGATTTAGCAGTGAATCTCGAAACCGCGCAGACAGAAGCACTGGCGGCATTCAAAAACGGCGCGGTTTATATCGAAAGATATATCGAACGCCCCCGTCATATCGAAATTCAGGTTTTAGCCGATGAGTTTGGCAACTGCATTCACTTAGGCGAGCGCGAATGCACGATTCAACGACGCCATCAAAAATTATTGGAAGAAGCCCCGTCGCCGGTAATCACAGTCGAACAACGCGAACGGATGGGCGAGGTTGCAGTTAAAGCGTGCAAGGAGATTGGTTATTCGAGCGCGGGAACATTCGAGTTTCTTCTCGACGAAGACGGTTCATTTTATTTTATGGAAATGAACACGCGCATACAGGTTGAGCATCCGGTAACCGAAATGGTAACGCTCGCCGACATTGTGCGCAATCAAATCCGTATCGCTGAAGGCGAAGAACTCGGCTACACGCAGGACGATGTGCAGATTGTCGGACACGCCATTGAATGCCGCATCAATGCGGAAGACCCGGTGAAATTTACGCCGTCGCCGGGGAAAATCACAACATTTAACATCCCGGGCGGTCCCGGCGTGAGAGTTGATACGGCGGTTTATCCCGGTTACGTCGTGCCGCCTTTTTACGATTCGATGATTGCAAAACTCATCGTTCACGCCCGCACGCGCGAAGCAGCGATTGCCCGAATGCGGCGCGCGCTCGAGATGATGGTCGTCGAAGGCATCAAGACGACGATTCCGCTGCATATAAAAATTATGAACGACGAAAATTTTCAAAAGGGAAATTTTTCGACCAAGTTTATGGAAGAATTTCAGTAACGGTAAATGACGAAAGGCAAATGATTAATTAAAGCAATTGACCATTTACCGTTTACCATCTACCATTAACAAATAAATAAATTTTTGCGGTTAACGTATAGAAAAAAGCGGAGTTACTGCAAGCAACAGGAGATAAATCATTTTAACAAGTTATGGCAACAGCTAAAGAAACGAAAGAAACAATTGTTACCGATTACAAAACGCACGGCGCCGACACCGGTTCGTCGCAGGTGCAAGTCGCGCTTTTAACCCAGCGCATCAACGAGTTGACCGAACATTTCAAAGTTCACAAAAAAGACAATCACTCGCGCCGCGGCTTGCTGAAGATGGTTTCACGCCGCAGAAAGCTGCTCGATTATCTCAAACGCCGTGACATCGGCGAATACCACACGATTATCGAGAAGTTGGGATTGAGAAGATAAAAATAGTGGTAAGTAGTAAATGGTAAGTCAAAGCAAAAAACTTACCATTTAGCACTTACCGTTTGGCACTATTTTATGACTGCTTCGAGTCATTAACCAAACATCGGTTCTCTCGAAGAATTTGTTTGCGGCGGCTGAACGTGACAGCGTAAAACCGAAAACGAAAGAGAACATCTAAAAATTTAATAGCGCGAATGGCGACAGACGGCTTCACGAAACAGCTATCTGTCGCCTTTTGTTTAGTAAATCGTGAATGGTAAATCATCAATAGTTTTGTAAAGCAAATTATCCGGTAGAAACTGAAATAAAAAACGATTTCTATTTACGATTCACGATTCACAATTGACGAGGAAGAAAATATGTCACAGAAAAAATACTTGAAAGAAACTATAAAATTAGGCGACAAAGAGTTGTCGGTCGAAACCGGACGAGTCGCTAAACAAGCCGACGGTTCGGTTATTATTCGCTATGGCGAAACAATGCTGCTGGTTACGGCGGTCAGCGCGCGCACGGCGAAAGAAGGATTGGACTTTTTCCCGCTGACGGTCGAATACCGAGAATCAACTTATTCGGCGGGACGAATTCCGGGAAATTATTTTCGCCGCGAAGGTCGCCCGAACGAAAAAGAAACTTTGACTTGCCGCTTGATTGACCGACCGGTTCGCCCGCTGTTTGCCGACGGCTACCGTTTTGAAACGCAGATTGTCGGCTCGGTTATATCAAGCGACGGGCAGAATGACCCGGACGTTATTGCAATAACAGGCGCTTCGTGCGCGCTTTATTTGTCCGATATTCCGTTTGAAAATCCGATAGCGGGCGTTCGTATCGGTTTGATTGACGGGAAATACATCGTAAATCCGACGTATGACGAGCGGCGCGAATCGCAATTGAATTTAATCGTCGCCGGAACCGAAGAAGCTATCGTAATGGTCGAAGCCGAAGCGATCGAAGTCACCGAAAACATAATGGTCGAAGCGATGATGCTGGCACACAAAGAAATAAAACGACTTTGTTTATGGCAGAGAGAATTGTTCAAAGCCTTGGAAATTACAAAACGCCAATTTGAACCGGCGCAATTGGACGAAAGTCTTGTCAGCGAAATCGAAGGAAAATACACAGACCGTCTGCGCGAATCGTTAAACACGACGGGCAAAGATAAACTAACTTCTTACGCGGCGGTTGACGCGCTCAAAAAAGAAGTCGTTGAAAGCTATGCGGAGGACGACGCGAAAAAAGCGATGGCTGGCAAAGTCTTTTCGCATTTGAAAGAAAAAATCTTCCGCGACGATATGCTCGGAAATCGTCGGCGTCCCGACGGGCGCAAGTTTTCTGAAATTCGTCCGATAACTTGCGAAGTCGGCTGGCTGCCGCGTGTTCACGGCTCATCGCTTTTTACTCGCGGCGAAACGCAGGCGATTGTTACGACAACGCTGGGAACGAAAATGGACGAGCAGTTTATTGACGATTTGGAAAAAGGCGAAGTCAAAAAACGTTTTCTTCTGCATTACAATTTTCCGCCGTATTCGGTCGGTGAAACCGGACGAGTCGGTTTCACCAGCCGCCGCGAAGTCGGACACGGCAACCTTGCGCGCCGCGCACTCGAAGCTGTTCTGCCGGATGAATCTGAATTTCCATACACGCTTCGCATCGTTTCCGACATTACCGAATCAAACGGTTCGTCTTCAATGGCGAGCGTTTGCGGCGGCTGTTTAAGTTTGATGGACGCGGGCGTTCCGATTAAACGCCCTGTGGCGGGTGTTGCAATGGGACTTGTGATGGAAGGCAATCGTTACGCGATTTTGTCGGACATCGCGGGCGCGGAAGACCACTACGGCGATATGGATTTCAAAGTAACAGGCACGACCGAAGGTATTACGGCTTTGCAGATGGATATAAAAATCAGCGGCATCAACGCGATGATTTTGTCCGAAGCGCTCGAACAGGCACGCAAAGGTCGTCTGCATATTTTGAATATTATGACGCAGGCGATAGATACGCCGCGCACGGAAATTTCGCCGTATGCGCCGCGCATTATTACCATCAAAATTAACCCAGACAAAATCCGCGACATCATCGGACCGGGCGGCAAAATGATTCGCTCGATAACCGAAGAAACCGGTGCGAAAATCGACGTATCAGACGACGGAACAGTTAATATCGCAACTGCCGACGGCGAAGCCGGACAAGCAGCGCTCGACCGCATTCGAGCGCTGACAGCCGAAGCCGAAATCGGCGAAACTTACCTCGGAACAGTGAACCGCATCGTTGACTTCGGCGCATTCGTCGAGATTTTCCCGGGCGTTGACGGACTTCTGCACATCTCGGAAATCTCCGACCGGAGAGTCCGCGACGTGCGCGACGAACTCAAAGAAGGTCAACAAATTATGGTCAAATGCATCGGTAAGGAAGGCAACAAAATCAAACTTTCGCGCAAATCCGTGTTGAAAGAAGAAGAAGCTTCCTCATCTGCCGCTGCTGCTCAAAACGCCGACAATGGTTAATTTATAAAAAAACCAAAACATAACCAAAGAGAAGCGGAGACGCCAGTTTCTACTTCTCTTTTTGATTTGGAGAATTGTTAATTATAAAATCTAAAGTTTGAAAATTCATTTGTTTTTGTGTATGAATCGCTTCAAGAATTAGATTAATCCAAAATCCAAAATCTAAAGCCCAGAATTGAATTATGTCTGCACCGAACAGAAAACCCTTATTTTACTGATATTTACCTAGTGTTACAGAGTGCTATCTGTTGATTATCTAAAGGTATTCTGTCACTAGGTAACACTCTGTAAAAACAGGTAGTAGCTACATTTTTAGATACAGGCGTTTGCAACCAATCAAAATACTTTGATAGACTGCTTTTGCTTAATTGGATATTCAGTTGTCAAAGAACTGAAAGAGACGGTTTTGAGATTCCAACTCTCAAGCCGTTTTTCTTTTGGAATTTATTCTTTAGTAGATTCTTTTTTCGGTCGCCCGGCTTTGCCGTGAGTTTTTACGTTTGCCAGTTCCTTTTCTTCAATAACATAACCGCCGCCGACATTGACCGCTTTTATTTTCCCTTCTTTAATCATTGCGCGGATTCGTCTATCGCTAACACCTAATCTTTCCGCCGCATCTTTTGCGCTAATCAATTTCATAAATGTAATCTTACTTGAAAAAGAATTATTCCGCAAATGGTATTCTTGACTTGTATTATTATTCCAAATCTGGTATATTCTTTATTAAATTGAAACAGTCAATCAAATTCAAAAACGGAGTGAAACAAAATGTTTATATTAAAAGGAATCGAGCAACTTGAAATAGCAATCGCAAAAGCAAAGAAAGTCCGCCAGCGTGTCGAGTTTGACCGTTTCGGACGTTATCGCGTTTCCGGTTCAAGGCTATTACACAGTTATTTGCCGCAGAGACGAACGCGGTTATAAAACAGTAGCTTGCACTTGCAAGGGCGCGGAAAAACTCTCCTCCTGCCAGAGGAGGAATGGCAGCCGCTTCGGCTGACGAGGTGGTGGGAGCGTCCGCAATGAGCCCGCAGGGCGAAATGCGTTCTGCGACCCAGCACCTTCGTTACGACATCGTTGATAAACAGAACGAATCGACCGGCCTTTCGGCAATGATGCGAACGACCGCGTTTCCTGCCTCGATCATCGCTCAAATGATGGATAAGTTTGTCGCGGTCTCGGACGGCGGAGCATTCGAATCGCGGTCTCGGACGGCAGATAAAAAATCGCTTATTCCTAGAACACAAGGCGTGCGCCCAATCGAACTCTTCGGTTACCTCCATCGGTAGCCCACTGGTTTAGAAATCCTCCGGGACTACTCACCACATTCGGTGGGATACCGAAATTTCTCCAATTGAAGGCATTGAAAAGGTCGGCTCGTAATTGCAAGCGAACATTCTCTGTGACTCGCGTGTTCTTTGTGATCCCGATATCGACGAGTCTGATGCCGTCCGCGCGCAGTATGTTCCGACCAGCATTTCCAACTCGCTGACCTGGCGCGAGCCCTCTAAACAAGCTCGAACCGCCCGCTGCTAATATCTCGGAGATCGACATATTGGACAGATCCAGGTTTGTGTTCAAATTTGGGCGGACAGAAGCGGCAACTCCGCAAAGGGCGCATGCAGGGTCTGAACCCAGTGAAACCGAGAACGGTGCACCGCTCTGAAATGTGAAGAATGAATTGACCTGCCAGCCACCGAGGAGACGGCCGCTGACCCCGTTTTGCCGACTATAGAACGGAAACTCGTAGACAAAATTACCCGTCAGCCGATGTGGCCTGTCGTAGCTCGAGCGGGCACGATCAGCACGACGATCGAAAGGATCCTGTGCGACGGAATTCTCTGATACAGAAGGGCTGAAAATGTCAGAGGCATCATCGATAAAGATACTCCAGGTGTAATGTAATCCTGCGCTGAAATTATTGCTCAGGCGTTTGGTCAAGCTTGCCTGCAGAGCGTCATAGGTTGAGCTTGCCGCATTCGTATATAACTGGATCACTTCCCGATTCGGGTCGACACGGTTTCCAAAGACCCCGCGGCAGTTAAAACTTGGCCGACATGGATTTCCGTCAACGATCTGCAGAAGTCCGGTACCGCGCGTCCTGATGTACCCAACCTGCATCAACACATCTTTGGCAACCTCACGTTGAATCTCAAACGAAATTTGGTCGGCAGCCGGAGCGCGAAGATCTTCCGAAACGATGATCCTCGACACACGGTTCGGCTGAGATATATTTGGTGCGGTTGCGTTCCGTATAGCCGCGAAGGCTCCGATTAGTGATACGTTCTCGGTCCATGCGAACGGAAACGAGTAAAACATATTCGCGTCTATGTTAACGAAATTCGCATCGTATGTTCGCGAATAACCGCCGCGGACCACGAGCTTGTCGCCGCCTGTAACTAAGCCGAGAAGCCCTCTCCCGCTCGTCCGAGGGTTCCAGTTGAATCCGATCCGCGGCATAAAATTGTTAGTATCCGCTTTCGGCGTCGGGGTCGATCGGAATGCCGGATCGTTACCATTGGCCGCCAGGATCCGTTCATTCACTTCTCTTAAATAGCCGAACGAGTCGCCCGGATACTCGTAGCGAATTCCGTAAGTCAGAGTAAAGTCGTTTCGGATCCTCCACTCGTCCTGTGCGAAAGCATAAAGCTCATGCCATCGATAAAAGCTTGTCGCACTGCCTCCGGCGAGCGGAAAGTTAATGCTCGCCTCTGATGCAATATCGTTGACAAAATTCGATATGTCGCCTGAAGGGGGCGAATTATATTGCAGTCGTCCTCTTGAATTTTGAAAGGCCGAGATCCTGGCATCGGTCCGACGCAACTCAATGCCAAACTTCATATTGTGGTTACCGATGAAATATGAGGATGCGTCAAAGATCTGATAGGCCTGAATTCTTCTGGCGCCGGGCAGAGAGGAAGGTAAGCCTATAGCTGTGCGGTTCGCGTTCCCAAGAACGTTGATATTCAAAATCTGCAGCCCTGGAATAGCAATCGATGGAATCGTCTTTGACGATGGGTTCTCCGCATCGTTCATCGAAC
>MWVX01000145.1_pt1 | contig 19706 bp, 17 predicted proteins | sample 1047311 | NCBI WGS metagenome assembly MWVX01 (sample SAMN06349984, study PRJNA376086) | soil metagenome | isolation source: MtG-4 sample Antarctic (ecotone) soil | place: Antarctica | collected 2015-01-13 | reverse complement strand
CCTCTCCGGTATATGCATACAACCGTAGAGATGTTGCATCGCACAGATATAGAACAGACGATTCAATTGATGTATGAAACTTTACTGGCGCTAAGCCCTAAAACAAATCTTAGTTATTTTAAAGATTGATATTTAGGGAACCCGGAATATGTTCTACCCTGGTTTTGTTCTATTACCCATATCCAGGAAGATATGATTACAAAAGCAGCTGACTGAATAACCACTTCCAATAATGTTTTTGTAATGCTGATACTTTTTATCTTCTTCGGCTTGCATGAAAAACAACATTACTTGCACCGTCCCTTAGCCAAAGTGTGTTTTGGGTTACTGTATAGGCACTGACGGTTCCCTGCAACAATTTTAGAAAAGCAATTTCTTCTTCTATTTTTGGACAAGCCATTTCCGTTGAAATGATATTTTCAAATTTGATGCTTGTACCTTTTAGAATAAATCTTCCTGAAATTCTGTTGCATCCTGCATTGCCGGAGAATGTATTATTGTTGTTGAAAGTGATATAAACATTGCGTAATTGTTCGCCTGGTAACCGTGCCTGTCTATGCATTGTATCAATGTTCCAACTACCCACTAAAACATCTAAGTAATTTTTTTGCCTTGCTTCAAATTCAGTTTCATAAAATTCTATAGAGTCTTTGATATAAGTTGTATCCTGCCTAATCACTTTAGTTGTAACCTGTTTCTGACGGGGAGCACAGGCGATAAGGAAAAATAATGAAAATGTTATAACATGGAATGTAAACTTGTTCATAAATGCTCTTTAGGTAAAAGCTTCAATTTCTATACCATGAAGGTTATAAGGCGTTGCTTCCAAAGAGTTGATTTAATTGTGTCCCAATCCCGAATTGATTGTACGATGCACCTCTTCCAAAATAAGACCTTGCATATTGAAAATGAATTTTCTGAAAGTTTACTTTCAAGCCCCCGGAAAAGCCGTTTAAGCCATTTGCTGTACTTCCCAGGTTTAATTCAGCCCTTCGTAAGCGATTATATCCAAGTGTGGCTTCAATATTTCCACCTATATAAATATGTGTTGCAAGTACTACATGATTGAAGATTTTGGTTAAGAACGAAGCGTCTGATTCAAAATTATTTTCATTGTTAAATGTGGTATCATTATAGATCAGATTTATTCGGTGCAATTGTCGTGCAGTGACGGAAACTCCAAACGGTGCCCTTGCAAGCTTTTTTGTAAATCCAATTTGCAAGTCAAAAGGCAAATCCTCTTTGTCATCATAGTATGAACTTATTTGCAGACCCATGTTTTTCGAGAGCATTGAAGCTGTGAAGCCCTTACTAGAGTCGCGAAATAAAACGCCTGCATCGAATGCAATACCAGTGGATTTGTATTGTCCATAATCAGAGTGTATAAATTTTACACTACCGCCATAATTCCAATTTTGTAAGTATTTTTTTCCTGCTGATAATTGAAACATAAAGTCTTTAGGTCGGAATATGCCTTGTATTTGTCCTGTTTCCGTTGTTTGTTCAAGCGTTCCATAATCAATAAAAAACAAGCTGCTGCCGACCGTTATACCCCGCTTTGATAGATGATATGCTGTTGATAAATGGTAGGCTTTAGTGCCGGCAAAATAAGCATTGAACGATACGGCTGCATGTGTATGCATTTCTTCGCGAAGTAAAGCCGGGTTGTTGCTTGTCAATCCTATATCAAGAGAATAGAGTGAAGTGTTATCACCACCTGTAGCGGATAAAAGGGGCGTAGCGGGCAGGTTCAAAAAATTATAAACTGCACTGCCACCTAAAGTTTGTGCACAAGAAATAAATGAAATAAAAAGCAATAATATGGTTGTCGTTTGCCGCAAAAATATTAATTATGAATCAATCTACAGCATTACTCCTGCAGTGCCAATTCCAATACCTGATTCATTGTTTTTACATAATGAAATTTTACTCCTTTGATATAGAGCGCATTTATATCTTGCACATCTTTTTCATTTTGCCAACAAAGAATAATTTCTTTCAGACCTGCTCTTTTAGCTGCTAATACTTTTTCTTTTATACCCCCCACAGGCAATACCTGGCCACGGAGGGTGATTTCACCTGTCATTCCAAGAAAAGGCCGCACTTTTCTTCCTGTGAACGCAGATGCCAATGCGGTAAGCATCGTAACGCCTGCGCTGGGGCCATCTTTAGGCGTTGCCCCTTCCGGCACATGCACATGCACTGTTTTCTTTTCAAAAATAAAAGGATCAATACCGTATCTCTTCGCATTGGCCTGTAGATAAGAAAGGGCAGTAGAGGCACTTTCCTTCATTACATTACCTAAGTTACCCGTCAGTTTCAGATCCGCCTTTCCTTCACCCAATGTAGTTTCGATAAACAATATATCGCCACCCACAACAGTATAAGCTAAACCCACAGCCACTCCTGCAATATTTGCGTATTTGTAAACTTCATTAGCATGTCGCGATCTACCCAATATTTTTTCGATATCTACTGCAGTCAATGTCGCTTTCAATGAACCTTTCAAGACTAATTGTTTAGCCTGATAACGCATGATAGAGGCAAGTTGCCTGTCAAGCTCGCGGACACCACTTTCCCTGGTATAATCGCTGATGATTTTTTCCAGTAATTTCTCACTTACCTTGAATTTAGTATTTGCCAAACCATGGGCTTCTTTTTGCTTAGGCAGCAGGTGTCGCTTGGCAATTTCTATTTTTTCTTCAATAGCATAGCCATTGAGCTCAATGATCTCAAGACGATCCCTCAGCGCAGGTTGTATTGTGCTCAAATTATTGGCGGTCGCAATGAAAAGCACCTTGCTCAAATCATATTCAAGTTCAAGATAGTTATCGTAAAAAGTATGATTTTGCTCGGGATCCAATACTTCAAGCAAAGCACTGCTTGGATCGCCGCGCAGGTCACTGCCCACTTTATCTATTTCATCAAGAATCATTACCGGATTTGAAGATTTGGTTTTGCGGATTGATTGAACAATACGCCCGGGCATAGATCCAATATATGTTTTGCGATGTCCACGTATTTCGCTTTCATCATGTATACCACCGAGACTTAATCTCACATACTTTCGACCAATTGCATTCGCAATACTGCGACCCAATGAAGTTTTACCAATACCCGGAGGGCCGTAAAAACATAAGATAGGGCTTTTCATATCACCTTTCAACTTCAAAACCGCAAGATATTCAAGGATGCGTTCCTTGATTTTGTGCATGCCGTAATGGTCTGCATCCAGAACATTTTTGGCTTTTTTTAGATCGTATTTATCAGCCGTATAATCTTCCCATGGAAGGTCCAGCATAAGGTCAAGATGATTATACACCACTGAATAATCAGGAGTGCTGGGGTGCATGCGCTCAAGCTTTTCTATTCCCTTCTTAAACATTTCGGCAGCAGCTTCACTCCATTTTTTTGCCTCCCCTTTTTTTTGCATTTCCCTTATTTCCCTTTCATTTACATCACCGCCCAACTCGTCTTTTATACTCTTTAATTGCTGTTGCAAAAAATAATCTCTTTGTTGCTTATCGAGCTCTGCCCGGGTTTTATTGGTAACCTTATTTTTAAGTTCAGCAAATTGCAATTCTTTCTGCAACAATTGCATCAGGAGGTCAGCACGTTCTCTGATATTATTTAAAGAAAGAAGTTTTTGTTTTTCTTTAATCTCTGTGTTAAGATTACTGGATACAAAATGAATAAGGAAGGAAGGGCTCTCAATATTTTTTAATATAACTGAGGCTTCCGAAGGTATGTTTGGAGAAAGCTGGATAATCTCATTTGCCAGGTCTTTTATATTAGCTACATATGCTGCAAAATCCGGTTCTGAAGAAATTTCTTCATCAGAAAGAACCTTAATTGTTGATTTAAAATAGGGCTCTTCTGATATAATTTTATCAACTGCAAAGCGGCTTTTTCCCTGGATGATTACCGTAATGCCCCCATCAGGCATTTTTATTTGTTTTACTATTTTAGCTATGGTGCCTATTTCTTCCAGGTCTGTAACCGATGGATCTTCAATTGAGCTATCCTTTTGGGCAAGTACGCCAATGAGTTTACTTCCTTTATAAGCATCATTTACAGCCTTAATGCTTTTATCGCGGCCTACAGTTATTGGTAATACTACACCTGGAAAAAGCACTGTATTGCGTAAAGGCAAAAGCGCTAATTCTTCAGGAATATCTTTTTTATCAAATGCATCTGCTTCATTTTCATTCAGGGGGATGATCGGCATAAAATCCATATCATCTTCGGGCTTCAAAAGAAAATTCAAATCAAGGGTTTTTAATTAGACATTCAGTCATTAAGAGTCTGAATGTGCAAAGTTAACGTTTGATCTCTAAGGTTCAAGTTAAATGCCATTGACTAAGTGTAACACTTGAATTGTCCTTTATTCATAATGGTAACACTGTTTTTGTGTCAACCTATTTCAGGACGAGGCACTTTATCATAACATAAAAAAACCTCCATTTTAAGTGGAGGTATTATTTATTATTATTAAATTTTAAAGCCCTAATCCAAGAGATACCTGGAAACCCTGATTTTTCCATTTGTTTTGGTCATCAATATCATTGATATTATTGAGTCCAACAATATAACGGCCTACAACCCGGATCTTAGTGATTTTTAATTGTACGCCACCCACCATGGAAAGATCACCATTGTCAAAAGCCTTTTTTCCATTTTCTAAAAGGTTTTCATCCTGGTCGAGTAAAATACCAAATTGTGGTCCGGCATGCAGGGAAATCACATTGCCTAGTTTGTAATTCAATACAATAGGTATTGATAAATAATTCAATTTAATATCCTTATTGTCCGAAAAGTTCAGTGCATTGGAATAGACATTTTTGAATGAGCTGTCAACCCTTGTTTGATATTGATTGAAAAGCACTTCGGGTTGTAAACTTATTTTTCCACCCAAACCGATTTCAACAAATCCGCCTAAATGGTATCCATACCGAAATTCATCTTTAAAAGATTTACCCTCAACCTTCGTGATATTAGCTCCTGCCTTAGCTCCAAAGTTGAACTGGCCAAATGAAGCAATTGTGATAAATAAAGAAGCAATCAGTACAAGTAATTTAGTTTTCATAAATATTGTTTAAAAAAATTTTTCAACTTTAATGCCAATACATCTTTATTCCTGTTAAAAAAGAAACAAACCTTTTTCAATTCATATTATTCCATTTACATCAACTCAATTCAAACAAGGTAATCTCCGGTAAAATGCCCACTCTGCCTGGGTAACCAATAAATCCAAATCCCCGATTGATATATAATTTTTGTCTACCGCTCTCATACAAGCCTGCCCATTGTTTATATACATATTGTACAGGACTCCACTTCAGCCATGGAATCTCCACGCCGAATTGCATTCCATGCGTATGTCCTGATAACATCAAATCAATATCCTTATATTTTGGTACCACTTCAGCATCCCAGTGTGAGGGATCGTGACTCATCAATATTTTAAAAGGTATATTTTCCAATCCGGAATAGGCTGTAGCAAGCTTTCCATATTTTGGAAACCTTGCTTTTGAACTCCAGTTTTCAACACCAATTAACCCGATTTTGTTTCCTTCTTTCTCAAACACTACATTTTCATTCAGCAATAATTTCCAACCCAATTGGGCATGCGTATTTTTTAAACGATCAAGATTATCGCTCTTTTCAGCAGGAGTTGGCCATTGTATATAATCACCATAATCATGGTTGCCTAATACTGAATAAACACCTAAAGGGGCCTCCAGCTTCTGGAACATCCCGATGTAATCATCCATTTCCTCTGCTTTATTATTTACAAGGTCACCGGTAAAAAGTATCAGGTCAGGTTTAGATAAAAGAATCTTGTCTATTCCTCTTTGAACTGCCGCTATATTGTTGAAACTGCCACTGTGCACATCAGATATCTGTATCACCTTCATTCCTTTAAATGCAGCAGGTAAATTTTCGAACCGGAGACTTATTTTTTTGAATTGATAATTATACTTATTTCCCATGCCATAGACCAATGTTGAGAAAAGTCCGCCACCGGCTACAAGGCCAATCCAACTTAGAAAGACTGATCTCGAAATATTTTCCCCCTCCTGTAGATCACCACCTTCCGTATCAGAGAAAAATAATTTACCAGCTACCCAATGTAAACCCCTGCGTAGATCATCTATCAGGAGAAAAAGTGCAATGATCATCTTACTGAAGAAGACGGCAATAATTAATGCAAAAATTACATTGCGGACGCCTTTGGGATAATTATCAAAATTCAAATAAGGAAGCAGAATAAACAATATCATCATAGAAACTGAAAACACCCAATAGGAAATGAAAATCACGGACTTTGTTTTCGGGCCAAATGAATGTGCTATAACCTTCAGAGATTGAAATACATAGAAATCAAGTAAAATCATTAATCCGATCACTATAAATGCAAAGGGAGAATTGCGCATAAACATGGGGTCAATAAGTGTGCAAAAGAATGAAAGTAATGTGAATCTTTTGTGTTAAGGTTTTTGACTTCGGGTTGCCGGTTGAACACGTATTTTTGCGAAGATCAGCAAAAAGTTATTGGATGAATTTCACTTATTACGGACATTCTTGTTTCAATATTAAAATAGATAAAACTAATATTTTATTTGATCCTTATATAACGCCCAATCCCTTAGCGAAAAATATTAAAATAAAAGAAATTTTAGCTGATTATATACTTGTTTCGCATGGGCATAGTGATCATATTGCCGACTGTGTAGAAATTACAAAAAATACCAGTGCTCAGGTTATATCTTCCTTTGAAGTTGTGGAATGGTTACAAAAAAAGGGAATAAAAAATACTCATCCCCTGAATACCGGAGGTAAAATAGATTTGGACTTTGGCCGAGTTAAATGTGTCAATGCCATTCATTCTTCGCAAATGCCTGATGGTAGCTATGGTGCTAATCCAATGGGTTTTTTGATTACTTCAAAAGAAAAAAATTTCTATTACAGCGGAGATACTGCACTTACCATGGATATGCAGTTAATTCCCCGTTGGGTTAAGCTGGATTTTGCTATACTTTGCATTGGAGATAATTTTACGATGGGCTATGAAGATGCAATAGAAGCTGCAAAGATGGTAGAGTGTACGACAGTTATTGGCGTACATTACGACACTTTCGGGTTTATTAAAATAGATCACGAAAGAGCGGTAAAAGCATTTAATGATGCAGGAATGGAATTACTCCTTCCTGCAATCGGTGATACAATTGAGCTATAATCAGATATTAAATCAATCGCAAAGGCAAAGAAATTTAGTTTAAATACTTGATAATACAAATGCTGTTCAGAACAGCCAGACTAATATGGCAAGAATAATAGGTGTAGCCAATCAAAAAGGAGGAGTAGGAAAAACAACCACGGCAATCAATGTGGCTGCATCATTTGCTGTGTTGGAATATCGCACTTTATTGATAGATGCTGATCCGCAGGCCAACAGCACAACTGGTGTAGGCTTCGATTTGCAGAATGTAAACGTGAGCCTTTATGATTGCATGGTCAACGAAGCCACAGCTAAAAATGTAGTTCTAAAAACTGAGATTCCTAACCTTGACCTGATACCATCCCACATTGATCTGGTAGGTGCAGAAATAGAAATGATCAATTACCCAAACAGAGAGGCCGTTTTAAAGAATCTTGTTCTATCTGTAAGTGAAGATTATGATCTTGTAGTTATAGACTGCTCACCTTCATTGGGTCTGATTACGGTAAATGCCCTAACGGCTGCTGACTCCGTTATAGTGCCGGTGCAGTGCGAATTTTTTGCTTTAGAGGGGTTGGGAAAATTGCTGAACACGATAAAAATTGTACAAAGCAGGTTAAACAAAAACTTACAGATTGAAGGGATACTAATGACTATGTATGATGGCAGGTTGCGTCTTTGTAACCAGGTAGTAAGTGAAGTACGCCGCCACTTTGAAGAGCTTGTGTTCAATACAATTATTCATAGAAATTCCCGGCTGGCAGAAGCCCCAAGTGTTGGCAAGCCGGTTATCCTTTATGATGCCAACAGCAAAGGCTCGATGAACTATCTTAATTTAGCCAAAGAAATTCTTCAAAAAAATAACCTTACCCGCATAGTAGAAGATGAAAGAACACTGAAAGCGCTTTGATCCTCTTGATTATTTCCCAATTAAACTCCTTTAAAACTTTTAACGTTTTTGCGTCCTGTATTATATCAGTTCTATCATTTTTGTATTGTAAGAATTTACTTTCATTTTTGCACCGATTATGATCACTAAAAAGATAGGACTGATAAGGGAAGGTAAAGTGCCTGCTGATAACCGAGTAGCATTAACTCCATCGCAATGTAGATTTATACATCACGAATATGAGGAGGTGCAAATAGTTGCCGAACATTCTAAGGATCGTTGTTTTAGCGATGCAGAATATAAAAAGGCAGGGGTTGCAATAGTAACTGATATAAGTGATTGTGACATATTAATCGGAATAAAAGAAATTCCGATAGAACAATTGATAGATCATAAAACATATTTCTTCTTTTCACATACAAAAAAGAAACAGCCTCACAATCGACATCTATTACAGACAATTTTAAAGAAAAAAATAACTCTTATCGATTTCGAATGTCTTGAGCATGAAGATGGTCAACGAATTATTGGCTTTGGATTTTTTGCCGGCATTGTAGGTGCCCATAATGGCATGATGGCTTACGGAAAAAGAACTGATGCTTACCAACTCCACCTCGTAAAACACCATAAAACATTGCGTAAACTGATCCATACATACTTCGGTTTGCAAATACCTAATGTAAAAATAGCGGTGACGGGTTCAGGCAGGGTAGCACAGGGGATACTGGAAGTAATGAACCTGATGCAAATTAGAGAAGTAGAAAAGGAAGAGTATCTTGATAGAGAATTCGAATACCCGGTTTATATTCATTTAAAAGGGAGCGATCTGTATGCTCATAAAAAAAATGGATCATACAGCAGATCACATTTTCACAATTTTCCGGGACAATACAAGAGTACTTTTCAACCATACCTGTCCACAACAGATATTTTAATGAATGGCGTTTATTGGGATCAGAATATTCCAAGACTTTTCAAAAAAAGTGATGTAAATAAGCCATTTTTTCGCATACAAGTTATTGCTGATGTTACAGACGATGAAAATGGGTCAATACCTATCAATAAAGGTGATATGAAAAATGAAGATCCTGTTTATGGTATTGATAAAGTAACCTTGCGTAAGACAAAACCCTACCTTGAAGGGTCTATTGATATAATGGCCGTTGGTAATTTGCCGAACGAATTGCCAAGAGACGCATCTCGTTATTTTGGAGAGCAAATGATCAAGCACGTTTTGCCCGATCTTTTATCGGATAGTAAAGAAATTTTTAAAAACGCAACTATTGCAAAAAACGGTATTATTACTGCCCCCTATCGATATTTAGAAGATTATGTAATTAATTTATAAAGATTATAATAGTAGATAATAATCCCGGAGCAGATCAATAAACTCAGTTGTATATTCTTTATTATTCCCTTTTATTGTTATTTCATTTTGTTGGATTTCGCTTTCAATTTTCGAACACTTGATCATCATTCTAAAAAAATCATGCGTAGGCGTTTGTTTTACAAAAAGCATTTCAGTGATATAAAATTTTTCTCTTTTTAAAAGTATTTTCAAATCTCCTTTTCTTTTATAAGGAAGCAGTAAAAAGAAAATCCCTGCGGAACTTAATTTCTCATTAATAACCTCAAAGAGTTTATCCCATATTAGGCCATCGCTATGGTGCGCAATGTTTATAATTTTCCTTTCTGATTTAATTTCATTTTCATAAAATGGAGGATTTGAAACAATACAATCGTAATTAGCTTTTTCAAATTCTGATATATCTTTTTTAAAAACGGTTATCTGATCTCTAAAAGGAGATAATAAACAATTTTTTGAAGCTTGCTCTGCAGTATTGCAGTCAATTTCTACAGCATCAATTCGAACATTATTTTTTTGTGCAATCATTAATGCCAGCAAACCTGTTCCGGTTCCGATATCTAAAATTCTTTGTGTTGTATTTAGCTGTTGAATTTCCCGGGCGCACCAGGCACCAAATAAGCAGGCATCTGTCGTCACCTTCATAGCCGATTGATCCTGGTACACTGTGAATTGCTTAAATTGAAAATAGCTTTGAGGCATACATTATTTACCAGGAAGCACGGGCTTTTACTTGTTCAGAAAGAGAACTAAAATCACCAGACTTATATTTATGAAAGGCTGCAATCGCAATCATCGCTGCATTGTCAGTGCAATATTCAAAAGCAGGAATGTACGTTTGCCAATTGTTTTCTTTACCAATAGCCTCAAGACCTTTACGCAAAGCACTGTTTGCCGAAACACCCCCGGCAAGGCATATTGTCTTGATGCCGGTTTGCAGAGCTGCCGAAGTCAATTTTTTCAATAAAATATGAACAATAGTTTTTTGCACAGATGCACATAAATCGTTGAAATTATCTTCAATGAATTTGGAATTTTGTGCCATTTCTTTTTGCATGAAATAAAGCACAGAAGTTTTTAAACCACTGAAACTAAAATTAAGATCAGGTACCTGTGGTTCAGCAAAACGGAAGCGATCCGGATTTCCGCTAATTGCATATTTGTCTATTAGTGGTCCCCCCGGATAAGGAAGACCTAATAATTTCGCAGTTTTATCAAATGCTTCACCTGCTGCATCATCTATGGTTTCTCCGATGACCTTCATCTCCAAAGCAGATTCTGCAAATATAATTTGTGTGTGACCGCCACTAACTGTAAGGCATAAAAAAGGAAAGGATGGTTTGGGATTTTCTATAAGGTTGCCTAATACATGTGCCTGCATGTGATGCACAGCTATCAAAGGTTTGTTACATGCAAGCGCTAATGATTTTGAAAAGCCGCTTCCTACCAGCAATGCACCGATCAATCCGGGAGTTTGAGTAAAGGCAAATGCATCAATTTCCCTGAGCTCCACGTTTGCATTTTTCAATGCAGTATCCACTACCGGCACTATGTTTTGTAAATGAGCACGACTGGCAAGTTCAGGTACCACGCCACCATATTGTGCATGTACATTTTGGTTCGCTATAATATTGGAAAGAATAATACCATCTCTGCAAACAGAGGCTGAAGTTTCATCACACGATGATTCAATTGCTAATATCGTAATGTTATCTGTCTTGATAGAGTAATTCATTTTTCACACGTAATCCGCACAATTAAAATTAAGACGGCCATCCTACAAATGGAATTTTAAATGTTAAATAAGATTGTATTAAATTTTAAACACTTAACTGCGTATAGCAACTACCGGATCTAAACGTGAAGCCCTGTATGCCGGGATGATTCCTGCTGCCAAACCTACAACAATGCAAATAGCGATACCGATAAATAGTAAACTGGTAGATATAAAAATCGGAAAATCAAACAGGATGGTAATTAATTGAGTCAAGCCAAAGACAAGCAGAATACCAATAATACCTCCAATGATGCACAGGAATGCAGATTCTAATAAAAACTCTGTGAGTATCACTCCGCTCTTTGCTCCAATTGCCTTTTTCAAACCGATCTGAGGAGTCCTTTCTTTTACAGAAACAAACATGATATTGGCAACACCAAACATCCCTACTATCAATGAAAGGGCTGCAATGGCCCATCCGCCAATGTTTACACTTACGAAGGCTTTGCTTAGCATATCGCTGAATGCAGCTATGTCGTTTAGTGCAAAATCATCTTCCTGTGTGGGGTTAAGCTTATGTATAGAACGCATGGCACCTCGCAAATCTTCCTGCAAAACTTTACTGCTGATGCCATCTTTGCCCTGCACCAGGATCAGTGGCGAGGCTCTTCTTTCATCCATTATTGTTCGGGCAAACCTGTAAGTCATTACCATACTCTTGTCAAATTCCCAACCTCCAAGCATTTGCTTGCCTTGCTTTTTAATTACTCCAACGACAACGCATTTTTTGCCCCGTGTACCTACCAATTTTCCAATGGCTCTTTCTGGTTCTCCAAATAATTTTTCAGCTATTTCATTACCCACCACTACAGTATTGCTCCCAATTTCAAAGTCTGCATTACTCATGAAACGTCCATGTTCTATTTCTATCGGCTGAATAGAAGAAAACTCATCGCTCACGCCATATAGTCTTACACCATTAATGACATTATCAAATGCTTCAAGATTGTCGGATGCATTGATTTCAAAAGCTGAAAATTTGGCCGTTCCCGTCCGCTCTTTTATCGCTTCCACTTCAGCATACTTTGGGGATGGGCGCTTTACATATTTCCACCAGGGATAATTTGGTCCACCTCTTGTTCCATAATCCCATTTATCAATATAGATCGTATTAGTACCCAGCGATTTGATCTCTTTTTGTAAATTATATTCCAGGCTTTGTACAGTGGAGAGCACCCCAATAATGCAAAATATACCAATGGTAATCCCAAATAGGGACAAGAAAGTACGGAGCTTGTTTTTCCATAGTTCCTGTAAAGCCATTTTGAAGCTACTTGATGTGATTTCAAGAATGTGGCGCATGAAAACAAAAGTACTGATTATGATAGTGGATAGCAGATACGAAGCAAGAGAAGAATAGGGATTCTATAATTAACTATGTATGCGAAAAAAAGAGAGTCGATAACCGACAATCTATTTTTCTATATAATAATTGTCTGTGGACTCAATTCTATGATCAAATTTTGTAAGTTTAATTAATGGAACAATAAAAAAAGCGAAATTTAAAATAAATTCAGAATCCGGGTTAAGGATTAATTTAAAACCTCTTTTGCTTTTTGTATCACTTTATCTGTACTGCCTGATACTTCATAAAATCCCTGTGTGCGCCAGCGGAACCGTGCCAGGTAAGCTTTCATCCTGTTTTGAACTTCCATTTTTTCAGCAGAGGGAATCTTGCTCAAGTTAATACTATCTTTCATTGCATAATTTACCAGTTGTTGCCACGCTTTGGCTGTATTTCGATATCGGTTCGTAAAATCAGTGGGCGTTTTATAACTTTGGAATTCAGGTAAATGATTAATATAATATGTATACACAAAATTGTTGAAACGACCTTCAAGATAGAGTTCTGTAATGCTCCGGGTATAAAGTCCGGAATCTACAGCTACAAATATATCAGGCATAATACCGCCACCGCCAAACACTTTTCTCCCACCATTTGTTTTGAATGACTGTGTAGTATTTGCATGAAAAGAATCAGCATACAGCATTTGTCCATTATTATACCGCTCCAACAATTCATCCATATAAATTTTCTTACCCTTATCGTAGGGGCGTTGGATACTTCTTCCTGAAGGGGTAAAATACCTGGCTACGCTGAGGCGAATAGCCGAACCATCATTAAGCCCATATTGTTCCTGTACCAGGCCTTTACCAAAACTTCTTCTTCCAATAATAGTAGCCCGATCCCAGTCCTGAAGTGCACCTGCGAGAATTTCTGTGGCACTGGCAGACAATTCGTCAATGAGTACGACCAATTTCCCTTTTTCAAAAATACCTTCAAGACCTGCCTTATATTCCCTTCTGGGGGTGTTGGTTCCCTGTGTATAAACAATCAATTTATTTCCATCCAGAAAATCATCAGCTAAGGCTACAGCCTGGCTTACAAGTCCTCCGCCATTTCCTCTCAAATCTAACACCAGGCTTTTCATTCCTTTTTTTTGTAAATCTTCTATTGCCCTGATAAACTCTTTGTGGGTTGTTTCAGAAAATTTATTCAGCTTAATATATCCCTTCGAAGAATCGAACATATAGTATGCATCTAAAGAAGGAATAGGAATAGTGCCCCGGATGACTTCAAAGATTCTAATATGATTACCTCTCATTACCGTCAGCGATACCTTACTTCCGCCTTCCCCCCTGATCATGCGTTTGATGGTTGTGCTTGGCAATGTCTTACTTACGATCGAAGAATTATCAACCTTTAAAAGTTTGTCGCCAATTTGCAAACCTGCCTTGTCGCTCGGCCCATTTGCAATTACATGCAGTACATGAACTGTATCTTTAAAAATGTTGAATTCCACCCCTATTCCCTCGAAATTTCCCACAATATCTTCATTAGCTTCATTGAGATCTGATGCAGGAATAAAAACTGAATGCGGATCAAGGTGATTCATCAATCCCTGCATGGCATCGTCTTGTAAAGAATCCATACCCAATGAATCAACATACCTGGTTTTTATGAGGTCAAGTGCTTCCTGCAAAGAACTTCTTTTATCTGTTTTGAAAAAGCCTTTCGTACTTCCGGTTTGCTGGTGAAGTTTAAATCCGAAAAACATTCCGCATATCATGACTAATGAAAAAATGAGTGGTAACCAGACTTGTAATTTTTTATTCCTCATCGTCTATCATTACTTTGTAAATTGTTGCAAAATAGCCTATTTGAAAGAAGGAAATCGTTTTAGTAACACATTTCAACAATACTTTAAGCACTGAAAATCAATGCCTGTAACACTCATCGCCGATAGTGGCGCCACCAAAGCTGAATGGGTACTTCTACAAAAAGAAAAAGCAAAAAGTTTTTTCACCCAGGGCATAAGTCCTTACTTTTTAAATACGAAAGAGATAGCCTTATTGGTAGAAAATGAATTAAAGATTCAATTGTCGAACACAGAAGTGAGTGAGATTTATTTTTACGGAACAGGTTGTGCGAATCCGGAAAATGCAGCAAGCGTAAAAAAAGCATTAAAAAAAGTTTTTCCACTGGCAGAATGCCAGGTGAATACAGATATAGAAGCCGCAGCCAGGGCAGTGTGTATGCATGAAAAAGGAATTGCCTGTATTCTTGGAACAGGTTCCAATTCATGTTACTACAATGGAAAAAAAATTGTGAAGAATAGTCCTGGAATAGGCTACGTTTTGGGTGATGAAGGAAGTGGCGCTTACCTTGGCAAAAGGGTTATCCAGTATTATTTATACAATACTTTTGATGAAGATCTAAGAGCCCGGTTTGATGCAAAATTTGTTACCAATTCAGTGGAAATCCTTGATAACGTTTATAAAAAACCATTGCCTAACCGCTATCTTGCCGGCTTTGTAATGTTTCTTGCCGAAAACCGGGGACATTATATGGTAGAAAATATCCTGGAAGATGGATTAAACGATTTTTTCTTTATTCACTTATGTAAATATTCTGAGGTTTGGAAATATCCTGTCAATTTTGTGGGCAGCGTTGCACATGGTTTTCAGGATGTATTATTACAGCTTTGCCAGTCTTATGAATTTGAGTTGGGAACTGTGTTGAAAAATCCAATGTCAGGACTGATAAACTATCATTCAAAATAAAATATGATTCAAAACCATTTTGAAAAAATAACTGAACAACCAAGCAAACACAGGCATCTGGACAAGATGTCAATAGGTGAGATTCTTACAAATATCAATAATGAGGATAAAACTGTTCCTGGCGCAGTAGAAAAAGCCATACCACAAATTAAAAGATTGGTTGGAGCCATAGCCGATAAAATGTTAGCGGGTGGAAGAATATTTTACATTGGTGCAGGCACAAGTGGACGATTGGCAGTAGTGGATGCAAGTGAATGCCCGCCTACGTATGGAGTACCTTATGGATTGGTAATTGCAATCATTGCCGGCGGTGATGAAGCCATTACCAAAGCCGTTGAGAACGCAGAAGACGATTTAGCCCAGGGTTGGAAAGATTTGCAAACCCATAATATTAATGAAAAAGATGTAGTGATCGGGATAGCCGCAAGTGGGACAACGCCCTATGTCATCGGTGCATTAAAGCAATGTCAAAGAAAAGGAATAATCACAGGTTGTATAGCCAACAATCCGGGGTCCCCTTTGACTGATGTAGCAGATTTTCCCATAGAGATAGCAGTAGGGCCAGAGTTTGTTACAGGCAGTACAAGAATGAAGAGCGGCACTTCTCAAAAACTTGTGCTCAATATGATCTCCACAGCCGTAATGATTCTTTTGGGCAGGGTAGAGGATAATAAAATGGTGAATATGCAATTGACCAATGAAAAATTAATTGACAGAGGGACTAAAATGATCATGGAAAATTTGAGTTTGACGGATTACGAACAGTCGAAAAATATGTTGTTGAAATACGGAAGTGTAAAGAAAGCAATTGATGCGATGAGTTAAAGTGATTAGCTAATTAGATGATGTGATGATTAGCAAATTTTATATCTAAAACAATGAATTAAGGTTCTCCTTATAAAAAAGATAATGAAGTTTTAAATCTTTCCTTTGAATTTGCACTTCAGAAAATTAAATATACTGAAGTCTTAGAAATATTGAAAAGGTACAATATGGCAAATCAATTATTCAAAAGTGGGACTTCTATACATGCAAATATAAGGGAGGCTCAAAATGCAGAGAGTAAGGCAGACTTCATACATAAAATGAAAATAGCTGCAAAAGAAGCAGAAGAAACAGAAGGGTGGATATTATTATATCAACATGCTCCATCTTATCCTGAACCTATTGATCTGGGCGAAAACTCACATCTATTTTAAAACTATTAAATAAAGTAATCGGTACGAGTAAGAGAAATAGAATCAGCTAATTAGCTAATCATCACAATCTCGCGAATCAATTAGCATATGGGAATAAAATAAGCTTATCAGCTAATCCAAAAATCAGCTAATCAACTTAATGCACAACATCGAACCATTCTATAACTGGCGGCACATTTATGTAAGCGAGGAAGACGAGCAATCGCCCTTCTATCAGCGGGAGTACTCTGAATTTGAATTTACGCAAACTGTTTATAATTATTACATACATCCGCAATGGGATGAATTCGGAAGCAAAACGCTTTATTTAAAAATGCTGATGGTAGATTATGAAGAGCACTACGCAATCATTGAGCTTATAGGAGAATGGAACGATGCTATAGAAAACGATATAATGACCTTGAAAAGAGATGTGATTGATAAATTTGAATCTTCAGGCATCAATAAATTTATACTTGTTGCAGAAAACGTCCTGAATTTTCACAGCAGCGACAGGGATTATTATGAAGAATGGTACGAAGAAGTTTCTGATTCAAAAGGCTGGATCGCATGTTTAAATATGCCACAGGCTACACAATATGATTTTAAAAAAGCTAAGATTAATCAATATGTAGAGCTTATAGAACTAGACAATTGGCGCATATATAAACCTTTTCACCTTTTTAAAAAAATCGATAACGACCTGAACCAACGACTGATGATGTAAGCCCGTATTTATTTTTGATTGCCAAAATTTTCGACATTCCCCACTTACCTTTGCATATCTTTTTTTCAACTTCTCTTCTCACATATGAAATGGTCTTTCTTCTTTAGTTCCGCAGTTGGTAGAAAATACGTAATGGCGCTGACAGGACTTTTCCTTATTTCTTTTTTACTGATTCATGTGGGTTTGAACGCATGCATTTTTGCTGATTGGGTAGATACTACCGACAATGGAAAAATGTTTAACAAAGCGGCTCACTTTATGGGCTCTACGATAGTAACAAGAATTCTGGAATTCGTATTATTTGCAGGATTTATTATTCATATTATACAGGGATATGTTGTTGAAGCAAAAAATCGCAAACTGCGAGGCCAGGGTTACAAACAAACTTTAGGTAACAGGGGCAGCCCCTGGATGAGCCGGAGCATGGCCCTACTGGGAACACTTATTTTTCTTTTTTTAATAGTACATATATCAAAATTCTGGTGGTCATCAAGAATTACTCATGACATGGATTCGGTAACTTATAATGGTGAAGAAATGCATAATGTGTTCTTAAGAATGTATGATGTTTTTCAAAATCCTTTGCTTGTCGTATTTTATCTAGTAGGTGTGGCTGCTTTGGGTTTTCACCTATGGCATGGGTTTCACAGCGCATTCCGAAGCATGGGGGTTCATAATAAAAAATACATAAACCTTTTAAAAGTTCTTGGGTATGGTTTTACAATATTTGTATCCGTTGGTTTTGCATTAATGCCACTAAGTATGTATTTAGGCTGGGTAAATCCAACTTAATGAATAGATAAAAAAAGTCATTCCAAAAAGAATTTCAAATCAGAAATTGAATCATGCTTGACGCTAAAATTCCGGAGGGGCCTTTAGAAAAAAAATGGGAAGATTATAAGTCTCATGTGCGGCTGGTAAATCCAGCCAACAAAAGAAAATTGGAGATTATTATTGTAGGCACCGGGCTTGCGGGTGCATCTGCTGCAGCATCATTGGGAGAACTGGGCTATAAGGTTAAAGCTTTTTGCTTTCAGGATTCACCGCGTCGTGCACACTCCATAGCGGCACAGGGAGGAATTAATGCAGCCAAAAATTATCAGAATGATGGTGACTCAGTTTTCCGCCTTTTTTACGACACCATCAAAGGAGGCGATTATCGTTCCCGTGAAGGCAATGTTTACCGCCTTGCAGATGTGAGCCGGAATATCATTGACCAATGTGTAGCGCAGGGAGTACCTTTTGCCCGTGAATACGGAGGTCTTTTAAGCAACCGTTCTTTTGGCGGCACACAAGTGCAACGTACCTTTTATGCTGCCGGTCAAACTGGACAGCAATTACTTATTGGAGCTTATCAGGCATTGGAACGGCAGATAGCATTGGGCAATGTAAAAATGTACACACGCCACGAAATGCTGGAGCTGGTAATGATAGATGGAAAAGCAAGAGGCATTATTGCAAGAGACCTTGTGAGCGGGGAATTACAACGACATTTCGGGCATGCAGTGCTCTTATGCAGTGGGGGTTATGGCAATGTATTTTATCTATCAACCAATGCAATGGGTTGCAATACCACTGCAATCTGGAAAGCCCATAGAAAGGGAGCTCTTTTTGGAAATCCATGTTTTACGCAGATTCATCCAACCTGCATTCCTGTTTCGGGCGATCATCAATCCAAGCTTACATTGATGTCTGAGTCCTTACGCAATGATGGACGAATTTGGGTACCAAAAAAACAAGGCGACACCCGCAAACCCGGCGATATTCAGGAAGAAGAAAGAGACTATTATCTTGAGCGCAGATATCCTGCTTTTGGTAATCTCGTTCCCCGTGATGTGGCATCCCGTGCTGCAAAAGAGCGTTGCGATGCAGGCTATGGTGTAGGGTCTTCACGACAAGCTGTTTATCTTGATTATGCAGCTGCTATCCAGCGTTATGGTGAAATAGAAGCAGGTAAAAGAAATATGCTGAACACAGATGCTGAAACAATTACTGCGCTTGGTAAAGAAGTAGTAAAAGAAAAGTATGGAAATCTTTTCGATATGTACGAAAAGATAACAGGAGAAAATCCTTATGAAGTTCCTATGCGCATTTACCCTGCTGTCCATTATACAATGGGTGGGTTGTGGGTAGATTATGAATTGATGACTACGATACCTGGCTTGTATGCATTGGGAGAATGCAACTTTTCTGATCATGGAGCGAACAGGCTTGGTGCATCTGCATTGATGCAGGGCCTTGCCGATGGGTATTTTGTTATCCCTTATACCATTGGTAATTACCTGGCAGATGAAATAGGCACTAAAGCTATCCCGACCGATCACCCGGCTTTTATCGAAACTGAAAGCCATGTACGTACACGAATAGAAAAACTGATGAAGATAGGTGGCAAACAGAGTGTGGAAAGCATGCATAAAAGATTGGGAAAGATCATGTGGGATAAATGCGGTATGGCACGCAATGCCAGAGCACTCGAAGAAGC
>MWVX01000144.1_pt1 | contig 19708 bp, 20 predicted proteins | sample 1047311 | NCBI WGS metagenome assembly MWVX01 (sample SAMN06349984, study PRJNA376086) | soil metagenome | isolation source: MtG-4 sample Antarctic (ecotone) soil | place: Antarctica | collected 2015-01-13 | reverse complement strand
ACTCGAAGCTGGAAGTATGGCGGGTGGAAGAGTCCGTACAGAAAAAATTGGCGAAGGATTCTCAGATACAGGTGCGCAATTTTTCACTTTCAATTATCCTCGAATCCTTAAGCTTTGCCATGAACTGAATCTTAAGGCGCATTCCACTTCGAGTCTCATGGGCCAGAAAGAAAAAGACAAAGACTATCTCCTGGAAACCAAAAATCCACTGAGCGGAATTATCTCTGGTCTTCTTTCATATCGCTCGTGGCTGATACTTGTCACACATATTGCGAAACTAAAACTCTTAGTAAGGAATGTTCATCCTGAGGATCCGGTAGCACTTTCCAGATTTGATGAAACAGATGCCAGGTCATATTGCTTAAAAAACCTCAACAAGGAAATTCTCGAAAAGGTTATTATCCCTTATTTTTCTGCATTTAATTACGCTCCCCCGGAAGAGCTTTCAAGTGCACTGGTAATCCGCGCGTTTCTACATATGGCGAGTGGTAAAACCCTGATGGGACTCTCCGGGGGACTTTCTTCCCTGCCTGAGGCAATGGCGCTTGGAAAGGAAATCTCATTTGATACACGAGTGGTAAAAATTCATGGCAATGAGGTATCGACAAATAATGGAGAGTTCAAAGCTAAGCACATTATCCTGGCAACTGCTGCTAAGGCCGCCCGCGAACTACTTGGATCAAACTTTCCTCAGACCCTGAATACAAGAATGAGTCCCTCCGTTCATGAAGCCATTCTCGTTAAGGCAAAAAAGCGGGATGGAAGTTACGGAACACTCATTTCTCCTGGAAGAAATCCTGATTTCAATGTCATTACAAATGAAAGATTTAAGGCCCCAGGTTTAGCTCCGGAAGGTTTTGATCTTTTCGGGATACTGAGATCACGAGAAGGTGCGATGAAAGAAAAAGTCTCAGGTGCCGAGGAACTCATAGGGATTGCCGGTGAAGAAATTATTGAGAGAAAAACTACGATCTGGAAAGAAGCTATTCCGGTTCTGTCTCCAGGACATCTTCGGGCAGTTGCAGAATATCGGAAATCCATATCCGTAAATTCAACCGTTTTTCTTGCCGGAGATTATCTCTCTACTGGTTGTGCTGAAGGTGCCGTTGAATCCGGTCAATTTGTGGCCGGAGTATTTGCTTCACGCTTGTAATCTTCGTCAAAGCACCAATGCTTCCAGGTAATTTTCTTTTCAATCCCACCGCGGTCCCCATTCGGAAGATTCATCTGGGAGTAGCTCACAATTTCCATTCTTCTGAGCGAAGTATCCTTCTTTTTGATATCCCGGGTATTCCAGAGGCGACATAAGAAGCCGCCATAATAGCGCATGTAATCCGTGCGCGAGGTGGTGTTGAGATAGAATTTTCTCCAGTGCTCATTGGGAACATTTTTTGCGAAATCCTGATCCTTCATCCGATAGATATCAGTATCCCCGGTGAGGATCTCCATTGATGTCCCGTCACCAAGAACACCGACAATTTCAAGCCATGCATTGTCCATCTTCGGGAATGGCGCAAACATATTCCACTCCTGATAGAGATGCAGGTAACGGGTGACATTCTCAAAAAAAGGCGACGTGTACTTGAATTTTTTAATCGTCGTCAGATTCCAGTTAAGAAGTGTGAGAAAAATAAATATACCCAGGACTTCCCGTATTCCAATGAGGGTTGCAAATGACTTCTTCGGCTCTTTCCACGGCAACCATTGAGTGAATTTCCCCATTGTATCCCGGTGATGTGAAACCCAGTGATAGAGTTTATTTCCCATATATCTGACCGGTGCCCAGGCAGCGGCCGGCGCATTCCAGAATGCCAGAGGTGAATGTTTCAGGAGCTCAATCCATGCATTGTACTTGAATGATCGCTCCCCTTTTTCGTTCACGACAACCCATGAAAAGTTTTTTTCCATATCTTTATAAACCGAGGAGTTTGACTGACCTTCAATGAGTGGAACTTCTGGAAGGAGGAAAAATTCACGGATCAAATAAACTGATTTTTTACAAAAGCCGCAATCAGCATCAAAGTAGATTGAAACCTTTGCAAAGTTCTTTTTCCTGAACCAGGTAAGTATTCTGTCCCAAACCGGACCAGGAATGAAGATCATCCACATCACAAGACAAGTCCATGGAAATACCCCGATATACATCGTGGCAATAATCCCGATATGAAGTACCCAGAAAAGAAGAACTACTCCCATTCTTGAAATCCACCAGAAGCGACCAAAGAGGAATGGCACAATGAGAAGGATTGGCCCAAGCCATTCAACATAAATGGTAAATGAAGTGGAAAGCTTTTCGAGAGTGGGGAAATTTCTCATCCAGAGACCAAGGGGAGTTGAAAAAATATCCAGTCTCCCGGCAAAGAAAACCGCCGTAAAATCCTTTCTCCAGATCGGATGATCTTTCAGGATATAAGAAACAAAATAAATTACGAAAACCTGAAAGGTGAAGGCAAGAACCCAGAAAGATATCCACGAGCCCTTTGGCCTCTCTTCTTTTGAAAGAGCGGAATCCACTGACCACCAGCGATTAGCAGGAAGAAAAATAGAAAGGAAAAGGATACTGCGGAGAATATCATCTCCCCCGTTATTCACCATCCAGTTACGATTATGGACAGACAAGGTCATGATATAAGCACCAAAAAATGCCCACCGGGTTTTGTATCCGGTAAAAATCATAAGTCCTGAAATAAAATGAACAGAAAACATGAAGACTGCAAAAGCAAACGAACCATTAGCGAGATGAAGGGAAAATGACCACGGCATCGCCATCTCAGAGATGAATGTCGCACGTGGAACGAGTCCCAGGTCAGTATAAAAATTTGTGAGGTCGGGCAGTCGGTAAACGACATCTGCCATGACAATTATTCCCATGAACGCCCGATAGAGGGCCATGGATCTATAATCAAAACCGAGACTCATCTGCAGGTAGCGGAGAATCCTCATGGATATCCTTCTTCAAGTTGAACAATACTTTTATTGTAACGGAATATATGACTTTTTCGAGAGATTCATCTAATCTTTCGAGGCCGATATCGATCATAATTATGCGCCGCAAAGGGCTATGAAATGCTCTATAAAACTCGCGATGAAATCACCCAGGACTATGATGTTGTCATCATCGGCTCTGGTCTTGCGGGAATGACGGCCGCCAATATCCTTGGAAGAAATGGTCATAAGGTTCTCCTCCTCGAATCCCATAATAAGCTCGGCGGTTTTGCGACCTGGTTTTTCCGGGATGATCGAAAGCATGTTTTTGATGTCTCCCTTCACGGCTTTCCAATAGGCATGATCAAGACCTGCCGGAAGTACTGGAGTAAGGAAATTGCCGACTCCATTGTTCAACTGAAAGACGTTCGCTTTGTGAATCCCCAGTTCTCGGTTCAGACAGACTTCACGAAGGAGCATTACTCAAAAGTTCTCAGGGATGAATTCCGGATTCCTGGTGAGACAGTTGATGCCTTTTTCGCGCATCTGGCCTCAATGAACTTTTATGATAATTCCCAGGAAACAAACCGGGATCTTTTTGAAAAATACTTCCCGCAAAGAAATGATGTGGTCCGATTCCTGATGGAGCCGATCACCTATGCTAATGGATCTACACTTGATGATCCTGCGATCACATACGGGATTGTCTTCTCAAACTTCATGAGTAAAGGCGTTTATACCTTTAAGGGCGGAACTGATCTTCTCATCACAAAGATGAAAGATGAGCTTTTGAAAAACAATGTCGACATCAAGATGCAGGCAAAGGTTGATCAAATTCTGACTCAAAATGGAGCTGCTTCCGGAGTAGTGACCAGTGGAAGATCAGTTAAGGCAAAAACAGTTCTCTCCAACGGCAATATTAAAACCACTGTTTTGAATCTCGTGGGTGAAGACAAGTTTTCCCCGGCATATGTTAAGAAAGCAAAGGATGTCCGCTTAAACACTTCGAGCTCTCAGGTGTACATGGGCCTCAGGGAGGGAGTGCGCATTCCTCATATTGGCGACCTCATCTTCACATCAAATTTCCCAACGTATGAACCTGAAAGACTGCTTGATATTAAAGTCAGCTCCCGCACTTTCTCCGTTTATTATCCTGAAGAAACCAGGCCTCAAGTGGAAAATGGCAGGGTCGCAATCGTTTCTTCCACCAACTGCAGATATGAGGACTGGAAAGCTCTCTCTCCGGAAAATTATGAAAAAGAAAAAGCTTTCATGATTGAAGAGACCATCAAGGGCCTTGAAAAATTTCTGCCTGAAGTAAGAGACCAAATTGAGATCATTGAAGCTGCTACTCCTCTTACAGTTGAACGCTACACTCTCCATCCGAAAGGAACTTCTTTCGGGACAAAATTTGAAGGTCTCGAAGTTTCCATGAGTCTTCACAAGGAACTTCCGGGACTCTTCCATGCTGGCTCTGTCGGCATCATAATGTCAGGTTGGCTGGGAGCTGCTAACTACGGCGTTATTCAGGCCAATGCTATCGAATCTTATCTTTATCAAAAGGCGAACCATGTTTGATTTTAAAGACCAGTATGTGATTGTAACAGGTGGCACCCGCGGGATTGGTAGCGGAATCTCTGAAGCTTTCCTGAGATCGGGTGCAACTGTCATTGCGACATATGCCGGAAACGAAGCTGCCGCAAAATCATTCAAAGAGAAAATGGGCGACCACTTACACCTCTACAAATTCAATGTGGCAAATACCGGGGAAGTAGAGTCGTTTTTTACTGAATATAATGAAAAATTTCCTGCACTTCATGTTCTTATAAACAATGCCGGAATTCGCCGCGATAATATCATCGCCAGTATGTCCGAAGGCGACTGGGACTCAGTCATAGCGGCCAATCTTAAAGGCACATATAACATGACCAAGAATGCAGTTCTTACCATGATGAAGAACCGTTATGGTCGCATTGTGAATATGTCGAGTGTAGGCGGAAAGCTGGGTCTTCCGGGTCAGGCAAATTACGCCGCCTCCAAGGCCGGTCAGATTGCCTTATCGCTTTCGGTTTCGAAGGAAGTCGCAAAAAGAAATATCACCATCAATAATGTGTGTCCTGGTTTCATCGAGACGGAACTTCTCGCTGATCTTCCGGAAGAACAGGTAAAAGAATATAAGTCACAGGTTCCGATGAAACGCTTCGGGAAGATTGAAGAGGTGGCGTATGCTGTTCTCTTCTTTGCTTCAAAAGAAGCCAGCTACATTACAGGAACAACTGTGGATGTTTCCGGAGGCCTCAATGGATAAGATGATTCTCGATAACATTCCTCAAAGAGAGCCATTTCTCTTTATTGAGAAAATTCTCGATCGTTCTGAGAATACAATCACAACTTCTAAGAAACTGACTGGTGATGAAGACTTCTTCCGTGGGCATTTCCCGGGAACTCCGGTTTTTCCCGGAGTGCTTATGTGCGAATCGGTTTTTCAAACCGGAGCACTTCTTATGGCGCTCAAAGGTCAATCGCCGGGTGGTAATAAGAAAGCACTTGTCACAAGAATCCAGAATGCAAAATTTAAGAATATGGCAACTCCCGGTGATGAACTTCACATCACGGTGGACTTTATTGAGATGCTCGCTAATACAGCCTTCATGAAGGGAAAGATCACTGCTAACGGGAAAACTGTAATGACAATTGAATTTGCGGCCACAATTGTGGAGAGCCTATGAGTTTTCTGAACCTCACCGGCAAGACTTTTTTCTTCCAGGGTGTCGCGAATAAAAAGAGTGTCGCCTACTTCACGGCCAGGACCATGATTGCCGAAGGTGCTATCGGCGTATTTGCAGTTCAAAAAGATGATCAGCTGGAAAGTGTCCAGAAGCTTTTCCCTGGCTCGCGGGTATTTGTCTGTGACGTAGAAAAGAAAGATGACATTGCAAAACTTCCCTCTAATATCGCTACAGATCTTCATGGATACCTTCACTCGCTTGCTTTTGCGGATTTCTCAGAAGGTGTAAAACCCTTTCATGAAACAAAACGCGAACATTATCTGCAGGCAGCTCAGATCTCTGCCTTCTCATTCACAGAAGTGACTAACTCAATCAAGGGCCTTCTGATTGAAGGAGCGTCGGTTGCAACAATCTCTATATCAAGCACGCGTGCCACATCCTATGGCTACCTTGGCCCCATCAAGGCGATGCTCGAAGCGAGTGTTCCCTTTATCGCCAAATCCCTCTCTGATAAAAAGATCCGCGTGAATGCTATTGGTGCTGGTCCACTAAAGACATCGGCCTCAGCTGGTATTCCGGATTACATTGATAATTATCTTTATTCTGAAGAGCTCACTCTTCGGAAGGAAAATCTCCATACCCAGGAAGTCGCCAATACTGCGGCCTTTCTTTTGTCTGACAGAAGCTCGGGCATCAATGCCTCGACGGTCATTGTGGACGCAGGCATGAGTGCTAATTACTTTGACCAGGGAATCGTTAAAGGGTTCGTGCGCCAGAAGACTTAGACAGACATTTCATCACACTTCGCGCAGTCTCGAACTTTTGACCAAAAAGTCTCTCTTTGCAATTATCAAAGGGAATCTTTGCTCCTGTTAATTTCAGGAGAGCGACAGCATAAGATGCCCCAGTCCCACCCGGTGTCGAAGAGATTCCTCTGTTGAAGTTTTCATACTCCTTCAGGGGATCAAGGAAGGGAGAAAAGTGAAGGCCATTTGAGTCACGGTAAAAGTTATCGAAACTCACAAGACCAGCACAGCTCTTATTATTAATTTGATATGAGAAAATTTTTACGGAATCCCTGTATCGGTTGAGAAACTTTTTTATCTCAGTACCGGACTGCATATACGCGCCATGAAGAGATGTCGTGATACTTGTAGAGCGTTGAATGTTGCTGCAATTGATTAAAGCAACCACGTGACCGATTACTTTTCTCATATCAGGTTTGATAGTAGGCCCTGGCGGAACAATGGCAATCGTAAGGGTCGCCGCAAAGGCCAGTTTTCCATAAAAGAGAATCAGGATTAAAAAGGTCTTTCTCATAGGGGTATTATAATCGTTTGAGAGGAAAACTCCTGTTGCTCAGGAAAGATTACATGTCGAAAGATTAGACACTCCCTATAAAGCTTTCTCGGCGCCCAACTTTAGGAATACCTGATTTCAAATCGTGGCCTCTGAGTTGCACTCATTAAGAGTTAGATGAGGAGCTCTCAGATGAAACAATTCAAATCAGTTTTAGCGATGACTTTAGTTTTTCTATCTACAACTGCGTATTCTGCCGCCAATCACAGCAATTATCTCGGTGCAGGGTTAAACATCGACACGTACGAGGAAGATCTTCCCGGCCAGTTAGATATTGATGATGACTACCGTTTTGCCCCTACGATTGGATGGAAGCACACCACCATGTGGGACAACTTTGGGTTCCGGACCGGAATATTCGGAGAAATGAAAAAGCTCAACATTGAAAACAACGCTCCTCTGGGAGACGACATAAGCCTTACCGCCTATTACGTCGCAGTACCTCTTAATGCCCAGATTGAAATCAATGATTTCTCAATCTTCGGGGGATTCACTCCGAGAATCCTGGTTTCTCAATCATGCGACGACTGCGGAAGTTTCGAAGACGATGATGAGCCGGTCTACAATTCATATAATTTCGGGGCCGCATGGGAATTTCATAAAGACTTTAGTGCCGAGGTGAACTTTAACCGCGGCACCGGTGACGCATATAAAGACCTGGGATTCAATACTGCCCAGGCAATTTTCTATTGGAAGATTTAAAAAGGAGATTTCAATGAAGTACTTATCTATTTTTACCCTGTTATTCGCTCTTGGGGCCTGCAGTAGTGCAGAGGAAAAACGCGAGGAGCGCCAGGAAGAAGCGCGCGAGGATTACAAAGAGGCCCAACAAGATGCCGATGACAGATACGACAGTGACGTCATCGATGAAGAAAAACAAGAGGCGATTGATAAAATCGAAGACGCCGACAGCGTTGACGTTGATGGAGACGAAATCAATATCGAAGATTAAATTTCAGGAAGGAGAGTGTTACTGACGCTCTCCTTCTTTTTAAAATGTCTTTTTCGCGAAGGTCCTTCTAAGACCTTCTTCAATAGAAATCTCCGGATGAAATCCAAAATCTCTCTTCGCCTTTTCGTGCGAGAAATAGTGATGAGTTCCGAGATTCATTGCCACAAATCTTGTCATTGGCGGATCTGGCTTCTTAATTCCCAGTAGTTTCCATACAAATTCGAAAAATCTCCCCAGACGAAACGCCGTCTCATAGTCGATATTCTTATTGGCCGGAGCGATCTTCATCTGCCCGAGGATAATATTGATAAATTCCCAGATTTTCACAGGAGTTTCCTGCCCCAGGAAATAGGCCTGCCCACAAACCCTGGATCCAGGTGTGAGATGCTCCATCGCCTGAACATGAGCGCGAGCTGCGTTTTCAACATAGATAATATCAACCAGGTTATCACCTTCACCAACGATTCTGAGTTTTCCCAGTCTCGCCTTGTGAATGATTCTCGGGAAGATATGCGGATCTCCCGGTCCCCAGATGAGATGAGGCCTCAGAGCACATGTGAGAAATTTCTTTCCGTCATTTGCAGCAAGTACGAGCTCTTCAGCTTTCTGCTTTGTCTCCCCATAAGGATTGAGATGCTTCTCAGGATAAGGGATTTCCTCTCCCGGACCCATGTGTCCACCAAGACCCAAAACTGCACTGGGTGAAGAAGTATGGACAAATCTCGTGACGCCATTTCTTCCCGCTGACTCCAGCATGTTCTTTGTGCCGGTAACATTGATTGCGTAATACTCATCCGGGTCACCCCAGACACCAGCGAGTGCGGCCACATGAAAAACGGTATCAAAGCCCTGACACATGGCCCGCTCAACATCTTCCGGATTCCGGATATCACCCTTAATCGTAGGTACGCCAATATCTTCCAGATGCAGATAAGAGTGACGTGAAAAGTTTGTTACGATGTAACGTGGATTTTTCAGGAGTTCATTGATGAGGTGAGTTCCGAGAAACCCTCCCCCACCGGTAACGAGAATGCGCATGAGGATAGTTTAAGTCTCGTGGGAGATTTCTTCCACATAAGAATTATCCCCACGTCCGATTTCACGCCAGAAAAGCGGAAGTGTATCGTAGGCAAATGAGCCTATGAGGAGGCCGATGAAAAGTCCGGGGAATCCCAGGAGTAAAGCACCACCAAGGACACAGACGAAGGCAGTAATCGGCGGAATTTTACTTTCCCCGATCGATGCAAGCCATGGACGCAGAATATTATCGATCAGACCTGAGAATACTCCGACAACCAACATGATTATCGCAGCAGTGTTATCGCCCTTCAGGTAAGCAAGCCCAGCGCATACAAAGGCCACCGGGGCCGCACCAACGACTGGAATGAATGCGAGAATGAAAGTGATAAAAAACACCAGAAAGAAATCTCCGATTCCGGTCAGGGCGGCTCCCACTGCCACACACAGGGCCTGAACCGCTGCGGTTACGATATTTGAAACGTATACCCCGCGGGCATCACGGATTGAAATCGCCACCAGATCATCCATCGTGTCATTGCCGAATCCAAAAAGCCTCTGAAAGAAAATTCTGACCACATGTGCGTTTTTCAGGAAAGAGTAAGTACAAAGAATAGTTACCAGGAGTAATAAAAAAATCACAGGAAGGAGGGCCAGGGCCCCTCGAAAGAAATTGAGGAGGAAGGTGATAGTCGCATTCAGATAGCTATCAATTTTCTTCTTAGTCAGAAACTCACTGGCATTAACTTTCTCAGCGTATTTATGAACATTAATCACGAGATCGTGTCTCACGTCAGAAACAACCCCCTGCATCCCCTGTTCTTTCAGCTGTTCATTGAAATTAATTTTTTCGAGCTGTGAAGTAACGGCAACCGTTCCCTTGATGATAAAAAAAGAGATGGGAATTGAAATAAGAATCGTGAAAAGAATGGTCAGGATGGCAGCAGCTTTTTTGCGCTGAAGTCCCTTATTCTCAAGTCTTAAAAGAAGTGGAAAAAGTGCTAATGAAACAGATCCGGCAAAAATAATGGCTATGGCAAAAGGGGAAACCAGGATGAGAAAGGCCAGGGTCAGGAGGGTCATGTAGAGGACGCGGGCCACCTTCTGCTCAGATTTTTTAGACATAGTGAGGAACCTTGTGTGACATGTGCTGAAAGTTTCAGCCGGTCAATTTTGATGTTGTGCCTGATATCTACCGGGAACGCTGAGGAGAGCCAGAAATTTTCAATTAACTGTGTGTTCTCATTAGTTTGACCCAGCCCCTTCAATTCCTGAAGGAATTGCGGATTCATAATGATATTGCCATCAAGCCTTTCAATGACAAGACCAGGAGTTCCGTGAAATGAAACCAATGCCGAGCGTTTTACTTCTGGATGCAGATTAAAAATTGCTTCGATTGCTATGGGATAAAGTGTTTTGTCAGTGAGTTCCAATCGATGTGCCTTGCGGCCCAAAAACCAGAGACGCTTTTGTTCATCGATATAACCCACGTCGCCCATGCGATGCCAAAGCTTCCCACCGGAATGGATTTTTGCTTTCTCATTTTCTTCACTCATCCCGAAATAAGAGGGAGTCACCATGGTTCCGGAAACGATGATTTCACCAGGAGCTCCCATGGGAACTTCATTGAGAACTCGCCCAGGAATATCCGAAGTAGTTATGATTTTTATCTCTGCGCCCGGAACTGCGCGACCGATACAAACTCCCATGCCCTGATTGGTTTTCTCTGCTGTTTCTTTAAGGCACTCGCTGCCTTTCATGAGACTCACGGGAAGACTTTCCGTTGCTCCGTAAGGAGTGTAGGTGTCTCCGTTTACCAGGACTTTGGAAAATAACCTGTGAAGCTCTGCCCGCACCGGTGCGCCGAACATCACTACATATTTCACTGAACCCAGCTGAATATTATTTTTCACACAATACTTCCCTACTCTTTCCCAGATGGCGGGAGAGCCGGCGCAGAAAGTAATCTGGTGAGTAAGAATATTCCTGACAATTTTTTCGGGATCACACTGGGCGGGTTTTGTTGGGTCCATGTCAGGGATAACCGACGTCATTCCCATCGCAAGTGTAAAAAGAGCAAACAAAGGGAAACCCGGCAGATCAGTATCACGCGACGATAGCCCGAAGATTTTCTGGAGGATATCTGTCTGAGCATTAAGAACACCATGGGTGTACTCAACACCTTTGGGTATCCCGGTTCCTCCACTGGTAAAAAGAATGGCAGAGTGGTCATCAGAAGTAACACGAACGGGATTGTATGATTTTGGAAATGACTTAAGGCCGGAAAAGAGATCATCCAGGAAAACATTCACCTCTACAGAAGAAAAAGGCTTTCGCTTAATCCTTCTGATCCAGTGAACGAGGTCTATTGAGATCATGCCATAGGGTTTAACCTGCGCAATTGAGCGCAGAAGATTCTTGACACCCATACCCGGGTCAATCAGGACAGGAATGGCACCAACTTTAAAAAGAGCAAAAGTGATGACTGAAAAATCGAGACAGGGTTTTACAAAGAGAAGGGTGCGCTTCCCGCGATTAATGCCAATTGATTCAAAATAGTGCGCCATCTGATTGGAGCGTTCTTCAAATTCACGAAAAGTATAATAAGAAGTGCCATGAACTACGGCGCGCTTCTCCGGAAGAAGCTTTGCCTGTTCCTGGATGCGAAGGGCGATATTCACTTGATAAAATTCCAGATTTCCTGAGAAACCTCATCGCGTTCATCTTCAAGGATGTAATGACCGGCCTTAGCGAACCAGCGGGCATTTGCTTCCGGATAAATCGAAACCCACTTTTCAAAAAAGTGGCGATTGAAACAGAAGTCTTTTCCACCCCAGAGAATAAGCTTCGGATGCTTAAGACCCGGAAGCTTGTCACCAATTTCCTTCAGAGTGTGCCAGGAAGGATGCTTATCATCCATCGGAATATCCTGAACAAATTTAGCGACGGCAATGCGGTTTTCATAGTTGTCGTATGGAAGAAGATAACCTTCCTTAACCATCTTCGGAAGGCGCTTCGTAGTTGTCATGAAAGTCGCAGGCCACGCGAACAAGTTAAACTTTCTGGTTAACCATTCACCAAATCTTCCCTTGAGGAAATCAATTCTCTTCGGGATTTCAGACGACGGATAAGCAGCAGTATTGAGAATCACAATCCGGTCAAAGAGTTCGGGGTACCTGGTGACAAGACCAAAACCAATCGCCCCACCCCAGTCATGAACGACGAGGATAATATTTTGAAGATCAAGAAAACGAATGAGCCTGTAAGCATTCTGGATGTGAGCTTCCAGATTGTACTCATAGTCCTGCGGCTTATCAGAGAGTCCGCAACCCATATGATCCGGAACCACGCAACGGAACTTCGGTGAAAATGTCTGGATGAGATTCCGGTAATAGAATGACCATGTTGGATTTCCATGGAGCATGAGAATAGGATTCCCGCTTCCTTCGTCGACGTAATGAAGATTGTGACCATTCAGCTGGAGAAAATGAGAACGAAACGGATAAAGCTTCGTAAGACCTTTTTCAGTAATTTTATTTTTAGCGTTCACCATTCCACCCCGAGCATTGTACTTGTAAGTCCTGATCCGATTCCCAGAAGTGCAACCTTATCGCCCTTTTTAAAGAAGCCAGCTTCTTCTGCTTTCATAAGAGTTAATGGAAGTGCTGCGGAACCAGTATTACCGAATTCACGGAAAGTTTCAAAATCACGGTCCAGAGGAAGACCGAGTGTCTGCAGGAACGCTAACCGGTGAGCAGTTCCCACCTGATGAGGAATAATTTTATCCGGCAAGGTCCATCCAAGAAGAGCTTGTGTCTTTTCCCAGTTATCTTTGGAAAGCTTCACTCCGGCCTTGAGCAAAGCTTCAGAGTCGGTCTCCATCATAAGACCCGATGTCGATCCATCCCCCTGGCAGAGTTCAACACTTTCTGAATCAGTAAGTGTTGCGCCCCCGAGAATCTTCGGAGCATTCGGAGCAAGAGACTCATGAGTCAGAAGAATGGCCACACCAGCGGAACCAATTGTGAGTGAGGCCATGAAGGGCTTAATTTTTTTTCGATCCATCAAGGGATCATTCAAAAGGTGCTTCAAAGTTTCTTCGAGAAGCGGTCCACCGTTTTCTCCGGATACAATGAGTGCAGACTTTATCGCACCCGATTCAATCATCTGCCCGGTCATGAGCATGGCAGATAAAACTCCCAGGCAAGCGTTTGAGAGATCAGAGATCATCGTTTCCGGAGGCAAGCGAAGATTCCGGTGAACCTGGGCAGCTGTCGCGGGTTCCAGAAAATCCCTGCAAACAGATGCATGGATAAGAATATCAATTCTTTCACGAGGAAAACTTTTCAGAATTTTTTCTGCTGCTTCTGAGGCAATAGTGCTCGGTCTGGTTTTTAAAGGCCAGAAGCCACGGCGCCTGATTCCGGTCTGGAGCTCAAGTCTTCCTTCCGGAAGTTTTGCTCTCTCATACAGGGGTGCGAGCTTTGTTTCAATTTCATCACTTGTGATGAACTCTGTGGGTTCAACATATCCGGTGGAATGAAGTCTGACATGTTTAAATTTCATGCTTCACTCCCGTTCATGAGCCCGTGGAGATTTGCCATCGAGATTCCTGAGAGGATTGAGCCCACGATTCCCAGAAAACCCTGATCAGTTCCGATGATGAAGAGATTCGGTATCGGAGTCCTTCCATCTCTTGTTTTATCAACGGATCCATAAACCGTTCCATTCATGTGCCAGGTATATCTTTCAATCGTAACTGGTGAGAAGACATCTTTAAAAAGGAGCTTCCCTTTAAAGTCAGGAACAAGATTTTTCACGAGATCAAGTGCTGAATGGGAGACTGTTTCTTTTTTCATCTCGTATTCTTCGCGCGATAGATTCTTCCACTGGTCGAAGTTTGCCATGTAAGTAACCCGAACAATACCTTCGCCGCTGGTTTTTTGCGGTTCATAGTTATCCGGAAAACAAACTACAGCTGAGCTTGAATCAAAATAATTCACGGCCGGACGATAAGAATATTTGGGAGAATTATTATAAAAGACAATGGTAGCGTCGTTTTCAATCAGCTTCGAATCGTAAACGAAGATGCTTTCAAGAAAGGTCATTGCCCCAGTGCGGGGAACTTTGTCTGAAGGGAACTTGTTTGTAAGCTTCACTGTTTCAGGATAACCAATGCTCGAGAGGATAACCGGTGCCATGAGTTCCTGCCCATTCGCCACAACACCAATTGCTTCGCCTTTCTCATTTGTTTTAATTTCAGATACAGCAGTCTTGAATTTTACTTCGCCACCCACGTCCTCGAGTTTTTTCATGAGGAGAGAAATAATTGTTCTTACTCCCCCTTCCGGACGACTGAAGCCTTCAAAGTAGAGGGACTTGAACATGATCACAAATTGAGCGAAGTCCATGTCGTCTTCCCATGCTGATCCGTAAATCAAGAGTGGAGATAAGATCATTTCAATTAACAGCTCATCAGAAATGGCCTGCTTTAAGACTTCGCGGGAAGATCGATATCCCAAAGAGAGATCGAGCTCATTAAAGTCCCTGACCATCTGAACGAGCTTGATAAAATTATCTTTCTCGTCAGGGAAATTTGAAACAACTTCACTCTCCAGAAGATCAAAGTCATTGGAAAACTTAAGTGAGACATCCGGAAACTGAATCTTGGAATATGTCTGAGGGCAGAGCCTGAAATCATCATAGGAGAGGCGCAGCTGCTTCAGGAGCTTAGAGAACGGTTTCCCCTTCTCGCCTTTCTTAATGAAATTTGTGAGAGCGTGGAGGCCCACATCAAAGAGCCTGACTCCACCCTGCTCGAAATTTTTTCTCTGATAATAAGAATTGAGTCCGCCGGGAATCGAATGCTTCTCGAGGATGACGACCTTCTTGTCAAACATCGCAAGGCGTATGCCGGCGGCGAGCCCCGACATACCCGCCCCGATGACAATGGCGTCGTATTTCATTTACTGAAGTTTAGGAGACAGATAAGTCACACACGATTCAAGTGTAGCGAGCTTTGGATAATCTTCCTGCGGCACTTCTACCTTATGGCGCTTTCTGAGTTCCATCACGATATCAAGAAAATCCATAGAATCGAGATCAAGCTGTTCACGAAGTGACTTCTTATCATCAATTGCGGTCACATCTTCATCAGGCGCGATATCAGCGATGATGTCGACAACGATCTGGCGTACTTGGGTTGCGTTCATGAGATTCTCCTATCTAAATCTTTTTACAATAAGTGCAGAGTTAATTCCCAGCATTCCGAACGAGTTGTTGAGGATATATTCAACCTGCGGAAGCTTCACGCTGGATTCATAAACGAGATTAGGTATGGCGCAATCCGGATCAAGCTCAGTCACATTCATCCCGGGATGGATAACTCCATCCTGAAGTGAAGGAATATTACCCGCGAGCTCTAACGCCCCGGCAGCTCCCATGCAATGACCGATGTGTCCCTTGGTGAAGTTCACATAAGTCTTCTTCGAAGTAACAAAGGCGTCGCGAACAGCTTTTGATTCGGAGATGTCGCCAGCGCCGGTTCCGGTAGCGTGCATATTCACCAGATCAATATCAGAAGGTGTGATGCCAGCGCGCTTGATTGCCTTGTGCATACACTGAACCTGTCTTTCGCTATTCGGGTTCACATAATCAGAAGCATCCGAATTGATCGCGTAACCAACGATCTCAGCATAAATTTTTGCATTTCTTTTTTTAGCATCTGAAAGGCGCTCGAGAACATAAATAGCTCCGCCCTCAGAAATAACAATTCCATTTCTTTTCTTATCCATCGGCTTTGAGGCCAGAGTCGGATCTTCATGATGAGCAAGTGCTCCCTGAGCAGCGAAGGCCGCAAAGATTCCGAAAGTCTGCGAAGACTCTGAGATACCACCCGTGAGAGCGAGATCAACTTCTCCCAGAAGAAGCTGTTGAACACCCTGGATGATCCCGACATTTCCGCCAGCACATGCAGAGCCGAGCGTATAATGAGGCCCGGTAATTCCGAGATTCAGAGTCACTTCGCCGGCAGGAGAATTAGAAACTGTCCTTGGATTGTGATGGGGAGACCAGAGTTTCCAGTCGAGATTATTCTGGTGCATCTGAAAGATTTCTTCTTCGGTTTCCACGTTTCCGTGCTCAGTGATTCCGAGGAATACACCGACCATCGATTTTTCAGTCTTTTCCCAGTCTATCTGAGCATCACGAATAGCTTCGTTGGCGCAATAAATTGAAATCGATCCCGCGCGGGTTCCGCGACGGCGAAGTTTTTTTGATTGATACTTGAATTCATCAAACTCGCACATGCCGGCGGCCTGTTTACCCATGTAACGAATTTCGTGATGTTTAATTCCGGATTTTTTTTCAAGAAGAGCATTTCTGAATTCAGCAATATTATTTCCGTTCGGGGCTGTGAGCCCGATCCCGGTGATTACTATGCGTCCTGAGTCATCCATAGGAAATCCCTCAAATAAATGCTTTTTTCAGAGAGGAAAATTTAGCTCAGAGCGGACTTTTTGTATAGCGAACAATTAAGGTTGAAGGACCTCTTTGGTCTTGCCCGGGGAGAAATTCTCTAGGATAGTTATTCTACTCATAATTAGTCATTTAGAAGGAGTTCCATTCATGGAAAACACGACCGAAAATACGTCTGATACGGCTGAAGGCTCGACTGAAAGCTTAATCGTCATCTCTAAGGTAAAGAAATTTATTAAGGAAAAAGCTGACATGAATACTTCAGCTGGTTTCTTTGAACCCCTGAATAAGGACATCATGAAGGCGTGTCGCGACGCCATGAATCATGCCCAGAAGCTGGGAAGAAAGACTGTTATGGGCAAGGATTTCAACCTCTATGTTGAAAATTCTGGAATCGATGAGGCCCTGGTGGTTGCTTCGAAAGTAAAAAAGATGATCAAAGAAGAAGCATCTCTCTCAACTTCTGCTCAGGCCATTGACCAGCTTACAGTTCGCGTTCAGACGGTTTGTCTCAAGGCAATTGAGAATGCAAAATCTGATAAGAGAAAGACGGTTATGGACCGCGACTTCACTGCTCCTACTACTCTCACTGTTTAATTTTCGACCCAATCTTTTCTTCCCTTGCTGAAAAGCAGGGGAAGAAAATAACAAACCCCGCACATTACCATCGTCAGCATCACCGGAAATTCCATCTCGAAAACGAAATGGGAAATTGCCCATGTGAGAATACTACCGACGAATGCAAACATCGCATTTCCTGCATCACCTTTTTTTGAAAAGAGCGCAATACTGGTCATAACAAGAATCGATGGGCCACCCAGGCTGGAAGCAAGCTCAACGAGTCCAATGATGGAATCAGAAGTGAAGGCAATTCCATAAGCAATCAGTCCCGAAATTAAAACTCCACCGCGGGCGATGATGATTTTCTTCTTCTCAGTGGGATTCTTCATCGATGGCAGGATGATGTTGTGTGAAAGAAGTGCTGAAACTGAAAGCAGTGTTGAATCAACTGTTGAAAGGATTGCTGAAACGAGTGCTCCCACAAACACCACATAACCAATTGAAGACAAGTGAGTCTTCGCAAGTAATGGCATGATCGTTTCCGGTTCCTTGAGGCCCGGTACATAAGCAACTCCCAAAAGACCTATGAGAACCGGGATCATTCCCACTACAAGATAAATTATTCCGGCGCGGAAGCACGAGTTGTACGCGACTTTTGCTGAGCGACTCGCCACTACTCTCCCTACCAGTTCCTGTGCCATAACTGATCCCATGATAGGCACCAGCCAGAATTCAAGCTTTCCGAGAAACGACATTCCACTTCCACCCGGCGTAACGAGATTCATTCTCTCAGGAGTAATCGTTGCGAGTGCGGGACCAATTCCACCAAGATTGTACACAATGACAACCAGGAGAATTGTTAGACCAATTATTACGGCAACTCCCTGGATGAAATCATTGTATGCATCAGCGAGAAGACCACCGCAGATAGTGTAGATAAGAACCACAAGTGCTGCTGCAGTCACTCCATCAACAAAGCTGATATCAGAAGTTGAACTGATAATTTGTCCAAAAGCGCGAACCTGGGCCCCCGCCCAGATGATGCTTGAAGGAATCATGATAAGAGCAGCAACTCTTTCCACATTCGGAGAAAATCTCCTGTGAAAAAGATCCGGAATGGTTGTGATCTTCTTGTTCCAGAGAACTTTTGAGAAAACAAATCCCATGATGAAAATGCAAAGTGCATATCCCAGTGGATCAGCATGCAGGCCCGAGATGCCATACTGATAAACTGCTCCGGCCGTTCCGATACAGGTCTCTGCTCCAAACCAGGTCGCAAAAATTGAAAAGGTTGCGAGTGTCGGACCAAGCGACCTGCCCGCAAGAAAATAGTCGTCATCAGTCTTGATCGATCTGGCCACCCAGAATCCGACAATCAGCATGAGGAGGACATAGCAGCCAATTCCAATCAATTCGTAGTTCATAGCTTCCATTATTTCGAAAGTCGGGGGAAAATAAAAGCATGAAGACTCTCCTCCTCGCTCTTTCTTTCCTGATGACCTATTCTGCTCACTCGGCCGAAGCGGATAACCGGCTTCTTACTTTGTGGATATCAGGTCCTGAAAGGTCAATTGACTGGAAAACACCCGGAAGCCTTTATCGATCATTTCTGATCAATAGTATTCTGGCCCCGAAGAGACTATTCGGGTCAGCGGTCGCTGTTCTCCACTGCGGTAAAGATAATAACGCTCTCGAAACTGAGGGTATTTCTGCAGACTCCGAAAGCATCAATGTTTTTGGTCCGGTTGTTTTTCAAGGACGAGGTCTCGGACATCTTTTCACGGCCCATCCGGGTAAACTTCTGAGCTCGGAAGAGGCCATTGGGAAACGGAATGAAATGTTAAAAGACAATCTTCCTGCAGAAAGCATTGCCTATATTATTTCACAGAAACACTGCGACCGTATTCAGACCTATCTTTCTGAAGTTAAAAAGCATGGCTTTGCTAAAAACTTTGGACTGCCTCACAGGCCTTTGATGGCAGAAGGAATGACAGATACATCACTTGTGATCAGTATTCTTCAGGTCGCGGGGATTATTGGACCCAAAGAAACTGAGTCGTGGGAAAGAGTTGTGATACTTCCCAAAAATCTCTCAGGTGCTCCCCTGACGGATGAATATATTTCAATCTTCAGTCTTCTTACTGGTTCGTGGGCAAATAACGCTAATGAGGGATATGTTCTCCGCTTCTGGGATCCGGCCCTGATAGCAAAATATATACGCTCAGAGTTGGTGAAAGATATTAATAAACTTAATCAGGGCACTCTTGGCGCCGGCAAGCGGGTCGGAGAATCAATCGACAAGACACGTTCACCCGTCCCGGAAGGAACTTTCTGGGAACAGGCGAACGATCCACAATATTCTAAGAAAAAGAATTAAATACCCTGGGCCAAACCTTCGCCACGAGGATCAGAAACTCCGGTCCATGATTTTTCCTCGCGCTTAATCGCCTGAATGGAACAACCAAGACCTTCATGCACAATCTTGTGCCCTTTCTTCGTCAGCTCTTCTTCCACATCTTTTGAAAGGAATGGAGCTTCCACCTTCAGGACATCGGGCTGCCATTGTTGATGGACTCTGGTTGCTGAAACTGCTTCATAAAGAGGCATTTCAAATTCCACAGCATTGAGAATTGTCTGAGCGACACAAGTAATAATTCTGGTTCCCGAGGGAGAACCGAGTGCCATGAAG
>MWVX01000143.1_pt1 | contig 19729 bp, 15 predicted proteins | sample 1047311 | NCBI WGS metagenome assembly MWVX01 (sample SAMN06349984, study PRJNA376086) | soil metagenome | isolation source: MtG-4 sample Antarctic (ecotone) soil | place: Antarctica | collected 2015-01-13 | reverse complement strand
AAGACTGGCACAAGGCAGGTATGCTTCAAAACAAGCAGAATGTGTTTGACGACTTTATAGGTGCTGCTGAATATTTGATCGGGAATAAATACACCAGTAAAAATAAAATTGCTATTCGTGGTGGCAGTGAGTATGGTGAAGACTGGCACAAGGCAGGTATGCTTCAAAACAAGCAGAATGTGTTTGACGACTTTATAGGTGCTGCTGAATATTTGATCGGGAATAAATACACCAGTAAAAATAAAATTGCTATTCGTGGTGGCAGTGAGTATGGTGAAGACTGGCACAAGGCAGGTATGCTTCAAAACAAGCAGAATGTGTTTGACGACTTTATAGGTGCTGCTGAATATTTGATCGGGAATAAATACACCAGTAAAAATAAAATTGCTATTCGTGGTGGCAGTGAGTATGGTGAAGACTGGCACAAGGCAGGTATGCTTCAAAACAAGCAGAATGTGTTTGACGACTTTATAGGTGCTGCTGAATATTTGATCGGGAATAAATACACCAGTAAAAATAAAATTGCTATTCGTGGTGGCAGCAATGGAGGATTACTTGTTGGTGCTGCAATGACGCAAAGACCAGAGCTGTTTAAAGTGGCTATACCCCAGGTTGGTGTGATGGATATGTTGCGTTATCACCGTTTTACTATCGGCTGGGCATGGGCTGTTGAATATGGCAATGCTGACAGCAGCCTTGCTCACTTCAATAATTTGTATAAATATTCTCCGCTTCATAATTTAAAAGATGGTGTTAGTTACCCGGCTACCTTAGTAACAACAGCCGATCATGACGACAGGGTGGTGCCTGCTCATAGTTTTAAATTTGCTGCCCGTTTGCAGGAAGCGAATAAAGGCGACAAAGCTGTATTAATTCGTATCGAAAGCAAAGCAGGTCATGGGGCAGGTAAGCCTACCAGCAAGCAAATTGAAGAAGCAACAGATATATGGAGCTTTGTTATGTACAACCTTGAAATGGATTTTAGATAACATGCTTATTATCCTGCAAAGCACTTTTTTACTCGAAATCAGCATTTTTAAGATAGCCGGTGAAATTTACAGGAAGCTTATTTTTTGAAAGTATTTCAACCTCCACCTTCGACCAAATTTTGTTGGTATAAATTACACTCACCCTGCTTCCTTTAGGCAAGGTAGCAATAACCGGAAAATCCGTACTAGGGCCCGACCTTAGGTTAGCAGAAGCAATTATATAGTTACCCTCAGCTTTACTATTTTTTAAATCTTGTGTCGGCTTTATGCTTAAATTTTCTTTTGCAACAGAACCATTCGGCTCTGTTCTAGTCTCGATATTCAATTTAGCAAGAGGTGTATCTACTGCTCCTTTTTTTTCTACTAAGTTTTCTTTCGGTTCCCTTTTTGAGGGGTCTATTTCAGGTTGCTTACTAATATTCAATTTTGCAAGAGGTGTATCTACTGCCACTTTTTTTTCAACTAAGTTTTCTATCGGTTCCCTTTTTAAGGGCTCTATTTCAAGCTGCTTACTGTTTTTTACAACTATTTCAGGCTTGCCGCTATAGTCTATTACAACTCCTGAAATACACACTTGCGCATTCGAGAAATACTCTTCGGGTTTGGGTGGAAAATTCTTTCTGTCTTCCTCAAAAATCACAACAGTCAATTTTTGTGCAGGGTAAAACCCGCCGACGTTTAAAAGAGTTGGTTTTCTTTCAGCACGATCTAAAAAACGTGCACTATAAATTTTGCCACAAACTTTTACCGTATCTGGTTTTCCTATATAATCCTTAAGGTCTTCTAATGTCACTGTTTGAGCAGACAATGTCGGCGCGGCGATAAGAATTATTATGCAAACCGTTAAAAGCTTTTTCATAGTTCAGTATACTTACGTTGTTATTATTGAAACAATAATTGATCGTATATCGTAACCAATAAAGATGTTTTTAATAAGAATTTTATTGTTCATTAGCTAATATCCCTGATGAAGCTTTCGTTGCGACGCTCCGTTCAACTATATTTCGCTATTCAACTTCAACCTTCCTTTTTAATATTCTTTTTTACTTATCAAAAAACAAAAAGCAGGTAATTGTATTTCACCACAAAGGTTAGTCAATAAGGTTATATACAGTGCAATTTTAAAACGCTAAATAATTAAGGTTCTCGGAAAATCTTGAAAGTCAATAAAGTTTTTTTTATGCAAAGAAAGATTGACAGGGGCCTCTCCTATCCTTCGGCTCGCGGGCGGTGAGAAGGCAGACGGGGAGTGAAATTGAATAGAAGGAAATTTTGAAGGCAAACTTCATTCACCGCCGCTGCTGTCTAGATAAAAGTCTTTCAAAAAAGCTGTTTGAAAACAAAGTTTTACTTATTTCCGGAACCTAAGCCTACACAAGTATAAATAGAAGAGGTGCTGTTTTAAAAACAACACCTCGTATGGCTTTAAATTTCTTAGAAGCTGTCTAAAATTTAGTGAAATAGAACACGGATGACAATGATTTAACGCATAAACACAGTTCAGATCCTTCAAATCCGTGTCATCCGTGTTCCCATTATTTCATTTTTAGACAGCTCCTTAGTTACTTCAGCTTTAAATCTGTAATAATTGCATTGATCTTTTCGTCCAGCAGCTTCTCTGTTTCCTTAAATTTATCGGTGCTTTCCAGCCGGGTATTTACACTAAAATAAAATTTGATTTTTGGCTCTGTACCGCTCGGTCTTGCTGAAATTTTTGAACCATCTTCCAACATAAATTGCAGCACGTTACTTTTAGGTAATTTAATTTCCCACACATTACCGCTCTGCAAATTTTTACCTAATTGTATCTGGTAATCTAATAATTGCACAACAGCCAAACCATTAAGTGTTAAAGGTGGATTATCACGATAACCCTGCATCATTTCTGAAATTTCTTCCTGGCCGCGCATTCCCTTCTTAGTTATAGAAATAAGGTTCTCTTTATAAAATCCATACTGCTGATAAAGATCCATCAGCTTTTCATATAAGCTTCGGCCCTGGTTTTTTTCATAAGCAGCCATTTCGCAAAGCAATGCGACAGCGGAAATGGCATCTTTATCTCTAACCTTATCTCCGATCATCAAACCATAACTTTCTTCGCCTCCCACTACATAATTCTCCTGGCCTTCTTTTTCTTTTATCAATTCTGCAATCCATTTAAAACCGGTAAGCACACTATAGCTGCTAACTGCATTGGCTGAAGCAATCTTATCTATCATATCGGTGGTAACTATCGTTTTAACCACCATATCATTCGGCTGCGAAATCCCTTTTGTCTTACGGGCTTCAATCATGTAATTAAAAGCAAGAACAGCCGTTTGATTACCATTCATCAACACCCAATTGCCTTCCAGATCTTTAATGCCTATACCTACCCTGTCGCTATCAGGATCAGTGCCCAACAAAATATCTGCATCCATTTCTTTAGCCTTGCGAAGCCCAATGCTCATTGCCTCACTCTCCTCAGGATTTGGATATATAACAGTTGGAAAATTACCGTCCGGCTTTGCCTGCTCTTCTACAATAGTTACATTAGTAAATCCAAACCTCTCCAAAACCTGTGGTACTAACGTAATTCCGGTGCCATGAATGGAAGTATAAATTATTTTGAGGTCCTTTTGTTTCTCTATCACATCAGGGTAAACGCTCAGGCTTTTAACCATATCAATATAAGCGTCATCCATTCCTTTACCTAGTATTGAAATATTTTTTTCTCCGCCACTCCACAATACTTCATCTACACTTGTAATTGCATCAACTTCTGCTATTACATTTTTATCGTGCGGAGGTACAAGCTGCCCGCCATCATTCCAATAAGCTTTGTAGCCATTATACTCTTTCGGGTTATGCGAAGCAGTACAAACAACCCCTCCCTGGCAAGCAAAACGGCGGATAGTAAACGATAACTCGGGCGTGGGCCGCAAGTCTTCAAACAAATAAACCTTAATGCCATTTGCTGCAAAAACATTAGCCGTTGTTTCAGCAAAAAAGCGGCTGTTATTGCGACAATCGTACGCTATTGCCACTTTTATTTCCGCATTACCATAAACTTTTTTAAGGTAGTTGGCAAAGCCTTGTGTAGCCATGCCAATAGTATATTTATTCATCCTGTTAGTTCCTACACCCATTATACCTCTAAGTCCACCGGTGCCAAATTCGAGGTTGCGATAAAAGGCTTCTGCCATATCATCACCAGATCCGTTTTGTAAACGTTTAATTTCCTCTTTAGTCGTCTTGTCGTAGTTTCCATTTAACCATACATTTACTTTATCTAGAATGGCTGCTTCCATGTTGTTGATTTTTGGTTTTGTAATTGAGATTATAATAGAGCGTTTGTTTTATTACCACCCCTCCATCTCTCTCCGGGCGAGAGTGAAAGTCAATTTGTTGCCGGCATTTATTTTGGAAGGCAAGTTTAAGAATATTTAATGACTAAAGGGCTTTAAAAAACAACCGCATATATATTTATCCCGTACGTTTGATTTTCAATCATGAAAAATTTTATCCCGTTTATTATATCCTTCCTGCTGTCTATTCCGGTTTTTGCACAAGTTGAAAAAGATAGTCTAATACATAAAAGCAGTAAGCCTTCTTTCCAACACAATATTACGCCTCAACCTAAACAATATCCTTACAATAAAAAGAGAGTTCGTTTAGTAACAGCAGGAAATATTGCGGGTTATGGAGGAACAATGGCGGCGCTTTATACCAGTTGGTACAGTAAATATCCTCAAACAAGGTTTCATACTTTTAATGATAACCATGAATGGAAGCAGGTAGATAAAGTTGGACATATTTATAGCGCCTATATTGAAGGTTACGGAAGTATGGAAATGTGGAGATGGGCTGGCTTAGACCGCAAACAACGTATCTGGATCGGAGGCATGAGTGGAGCAGTATATCAAACTGCTATTGAAGTTCTTGATGGATTTAGCGAACAATGGGGATGGAGTTGGACTGACTTTACAGCGAATATTATGGGCAGTAGCTTGTTAGTAGCCCAGGAGCTGGCCTGGGATGAACAACGGGTCCGGTACAAATTTTCCTTTCATCCTAAAAATTATGGAAATACCGAATTAGATCAAAGAGCAAATTCGCTTTACGGCGCCACAGTTCCTGAAAGGATGTTGAAAGATTATAATGGCCAGACGTATTGGCTAAGCGCTAACCTTAAATCCTTTTTGCCTAAAAGCAATCTGCCTTCATGGTTAAATGTTGCCGTTGGTTACGGTGCTGAAGGAATGTTTGGAGCAGAAGAAAATGTTGGCAGGGATGACCATGGTAACATAACTTTTGACAGGCGTGATATTAAAAGATACCGGCAGTTTTATATTTCACCTGATATTGATTTTAGTAGAATACGCACAAAGAGTAAAGTTGTAAGATTATCACTTGGAGTTTTAAATGCATTTAAGTTTCCTGCACCATCTCTTGAACTTTCTAATAGTAAATTAAGGTGGAATTGGGTGCATTTTTAAATGATGCAATAAGAGTAGTGGTTACATCAATCTTTTCTTTTGAAGGATCTTGTTTAGCCATGAAAACGCTTATATCACTAACTATCGTCCATCAAATACTTTGTTATTTAGTGGCAGCCCTTGAACCTGCAATCCCTTCAGATTTATACTTCTCCATTCGCTTTGTCAACTCTTTTACCTTGCCGGGCTCCTTACTATAAAGATTGTTAGTTTCAGAAGGATCTTTTTTTAAATTGTATAATTCGCCCTTTACAGGAAGCACCTGCACCCCACCCCATTGACGCTGCAAATTGCCCGTGCCATTTCCAAAAATTAATTTCCAATCTCCTTCACGCACGGTATGTCCCTCTACTATTAATCCTTTGCGTAACGACTTCCCTTTGTTCAATAAAACCGGAAGAAGATGGTAACTGTCCCGTCTTGTTGATGGCGAAAGCGTATCTCCTGCTATAGCTGCAAAAGTTGAAAGCATATCAGTGAAACAAATTAGTTGAGAAGAGGAGGTATTAGGTTTTATTTTACCGGGCCACCGGGCTATAAACGGTACCCGGTGAGCGCCTTCATAGGCATCTATTTTCATACCCCGGTACATACCGGCAGCACGATGATTAAACTTCTGAATATCTTTTTTAAACCAAACAGGGCCATTATCTGAGGTAAAGATTACCAGGGTATTTTCTTTGATCCCCAGATTATCCAATGCCTTCAACACTTCACCCACTGCATAATCTACCTGCATTGTAAAATCGCCATATTCACCTGCCCTGCTTTTACCTTTAAATTGCTCTTGAGCTACCCAGGGAGTATGAGGACCGGTTAAAGAAAAATACAAAAAGAAAGGCTGGTGCTGTTTCTCTTTCGCGTGATTTTGTATAAAAGAAATAGCCTTTTTAGTGAATGCAGGAAGTACTTCTTCGTGCTTAAATCCCGGTGCAATTTTACCACCTCTCCAAAAAGCGCCGGAAATAGTACTTGTGGCATTGGCGCTTTGATGCTCGCCTATTGTATCGGTTGGTGCTTCTACTGCAAGGGTGTTCTCAATATAAAAATAAGGTGGGATATCAAGGGAAGCATGCATGCCATAGAAATAATCGAACCCTCTATCAACAGGGCCACCATGCAAAGGCTTAGTGTAGTCTGCTTTATCCCAGTCGCTCACTCCGTCAAAGCCAAGGTGCCATTTACCAATCATCGCGGTATGATAACCATTTCGCTTTAACAAGCGAGCAATGGTCAGCTGGTCTTGTACTATTAATCCCCCTTTCTTTACATCCATCACTTTCCGAATCGGATACTGCCCGGTCATGAGACCGTAACGCGATGGTACGCACCATGAACCGGGAGCATGTGCATCAGTCAGTTTTATTCCTTCACTTGCTAATTTGTCAATAAAAGGAGTAGGTATTTTTGATTCTGGGTTATAGGTTTGTAAATCCCCATAACCCATATCGTCGGCAAGAATAAACACAATATTAGGTAGCTGCTTTTGCGGTACTTTACCTAATGCCGGTGCGGCGTCTGTTGGTCGCCCGCCGGCACATGATGAAAGCGCCAACAATAAATATACAATAAGTTCATTCCTCATAAAGCAAACATCGTTAGTGTACCCCTTTTTATGATTTCTACACGTTGTGTGGTCTAACAAATTCTCCACCTTCCACCTCCACGCCTGTATCTAATTGTGCATAGCGCTTGTAATAAATAAAACCTATATCAACGTCTTAAAAGGAAAATCCAGGAGCGTTCGTTCAACAAGATACATTGTTTCAATACCCCGCTAAAACTTTAAAAAGGCATATATAAAAGGTTGTGAACTTAGCTAAAATAGAAATGGCCTCCCAAACAAGGAGACCATTTCTAACACATCCGTTCAAATTAATCTTTGTATAAAGACTGGTTGAATATTGTTGACTTACCATCTATCACCTGCACATTGTACATACCACGCTGCAAGCCTGCTACATTTATTTGAGCGTTCCATTCGCCGGCTTGCTTTTTATATTTATTTATTAAGACTGCTCTTCCACCTGCATCAGTAATCCGAATATTAATATCAGCATTATGCTGAAGATATCCGCTTACTATTAAATTGTTCTTTGCAGGATTAGGATAGATTCTTGTACCTGCTAAACCATCAAATTGGACCCGCAATATCTGGCTAAATTTCTTATTGCCATCCTTATCAACCTGGTATAAACGGTAGTAGTTTATTCCTTTAAAAGGAGCCAAATCTGTATACGTATAGTTTAATGAGCCACTGCTGTTTCCGTTAATTGCTTTTGTGGTTATCTTATCAAGATTAGTGAACGTACTTCCATTGGCACTTTTTTCAATTACGAAATAAAGATTATTTATTTCAGTGTTTGTAGTCCATGTTAACTCACTTGTAATTCCTGCTTTTTTTGCAGAAAAATCAATTAGTGAAACCGGCAATGTTACATCCATTAAACTAACTGCCATTTCTGTAATAACTGCTCCTGAACCAATAATTCCAATTAATCTTGCCTCACCTGTGGCAAGATCAACCGAATAAAAATTACTACCGGCAGTACCTAAAACATTTGCAGAAAGAAAAGCAGCATTTACACCTGTTGACTGATTGCTGGTAATATCAAGATCAACTCCTGTATCGTTAGTGGTTTCTAAATTAGAATGGCCCACTGTATTTAATGTTCCTGCATTTGGTGAAGCCGGTGCAAGTGTAGTGGCTAGTTTATCTAAATTAAAATCGTAGTAATACAAGGAAGTAGTGGTAGATCCTGCAAAACTATTTGTATATGCTACTGCATACACCTGTGGTTGAACACCTGCATGTTGGTCGCCTGCAGCATAGCTTAAAGGAGTGTCTGTAGCCAAAGTTCCGTCATTCGGGTTTAACCTATAGTTTTGACCGGTGCTGCTTGTAACACGAATTCTGTCTACCGTAGGATTGAAATCGAAGGAAAGATTATTCATTCCCGTAGCTAATGTAATTGCACTTCCCACCGGTACAGCTGCACCAGTAGATGTATTAACAGTATATACCTGGCTTTGACCGTTAGAAGCATTATAACCTAATGCATAAAGCTGGCCCGTAGCTGGTCTAAAATCTAAACCTTCAACTGCCTGCCCTGCAGTTATACCGGTAAGCGGCATAGTAGATAAAATAGTACCGGGCGTATTTGAATTAAATGAAATTAAATTACCTGCTGATAATCCATACACTACCTTAACTGGAGGTGGCGGTGGTATATAAACTGCAATTGAACTAACAGTTATGCCGGAGCCGATTGCCCCAATGATTGTTGCAGCGCCGGTAGCAAGATTTACACGATATAGATTGGTGGCAGTACCCGTTGTACCTGCAGACAAGTAAGCAGAATTAATACCGGATGCCTGGTCTGTAGTAATATCCAGATCAACACTTGATCCACTAAAAGCTGTAATGGTTGAACTGCCGATAGTTTTTAATGTTCCGTTGTTTGGAGGATTAATTGAGTCTAATACATTTAGGCTAAAATCATAACCATACAAGGTAGTAGCAGTTGCACCGCCAAAACTGTTGGTGTAAGCCACAGCTTGTATGTTTGGATTAGCCGCTGCGTTAGGGTCTCCGGCAGCATAAGCAAGCGTTAAGTCAGTGGCAGCTAATGTTCCATTATTAGGATTAAGTCTTAGGTTTTGGCCAACGTCACTTGTTACACGAATTCTATCAACCGTAGGATTAAAATCAAACCCGAATTTACTTCCATTTAAAGCGAAAGCCGCATCGCTTCCTACTTGCGTAGCTGCACCGGTAGTTGAGTTAATAGTATATAAACGACTGAGGCTTCCTAATGCAAACAGTTCACCTGTTGCAGGGCGAAAATCTATCCCTAAAATAGTTTCACCACTTCCAAGGCCGGATATAGCAACGGTAGACATTATGCTGCCGGGAGTAGCAGCATTAAAACTGATAAGATTATTACCTGATATAGCATAAACCGTTCTGCTCCGCGGTGGTGGCGGCAGATGAATGGCCATCTCTGCTATAGATAGTCCTGAACCTACAGCGCCAATGAGTGTTGCAGCACCGGTTGAAAGATTGACACTGTAAAAGTTATTTCCACTGCCTGAAACATTTGCAGACAGAAAAGCACTGTTCACTCCGGTAGTGGCATTGGTTGTAATATCAAGATCAAGGCCCGTTCCACTTATAGCGGTTATACCAGATGAGCCCACTGTATTTAATGTACCGGCATTAGGAGGATTTATGATACCAATAGTGTTTGAACTGAAGTCGTAAAAGTATAGTGTTGTTGCAGTTGCAGTTGAGAGACTATTGGTATAAGCCACTGTATATGCTGCCGGCATGGAACCTGCTCGCGGATCGCCTGCTGCATAAGCCAAAGGAGTGTCAGTACCTGAAATAGTTCCGTCGTTAGGGTTCAACCTGTAGTTTTGACCGGTGCTGCTTGTTACACGAATTCTATCTACAATTGGATTGAAATCGAACGATATATTTTCCATACTTGGAGCTAATGTTACTGCACTTCCCACACGGGTTGCAACTCCTGTAGCAGTTTTTACAGTGTAAATCTGGGCCTGGCCTGTTATAGCATTATAGCTTAAAGCATACAGTTGACCGGTAGCAGGACGAAAGTCAAGACCTTGTAAAACCCCGCCGGTTATGCCTGTAAATGGGACACTGGAAATGATAGTGCCAGGAGAAGGCGCATTAAACCTAACCAGGTTTCCTGCACTGGAAACAGCGTAAACCATTTGCGCATGTAGCGATTTCAGGGAGAACAAACCTAAAACCAGGATAAAAGCCATCTTCATGGTTTTCTTAACGATGAAAGTTGGTAAAAGTTTACTGGCGAAAAATTGTGTGAGAGTAGATTTTTGTTGCATAGCATATTTAATTGATGATTAAAAGATAACGGAGTTGAATACAAATACAATATAGAAACTTTATTGTTTTAAAAGGCACATGTAAAACACCAAATAAACGCAAATAAGTCGTTCCTGGATTTTAGATTTTACACTAAAATTTTTGACTGCTCTTTTTTACTGCCGCCTGACGTAAAGAATACCTTTTGCTGCAGTATTGAATTTTTACTCAACGGGGGCAATTCAGAATAGCAATCGTCTTTTACTTTACGCCATAATCCTAAAGAATATAAGCTCCCAAAACTTCTCCATCTTCCACATCTACCTGTATATGATCCTGTAATGTGCTGGCAATAGATAAACCTATATAGTCAATCTTAACAGGAAAACTTTTATGCATTCTTTCAACAAGTGACATTGTTTGAATGCGGCGTGGATAAAAATTTAAAAGAGGCTTCAAAGCATATAACAAAGTGCGTCCGCTGTTTGTAACATCATCAACCAGCAAAACATTCTTATCATTAAAATCAACGTCCTCGCTGTAATTAATATCTTCAGGACGTTTTTTATTAAGCGTACAGGAGATAATATTTGTTGGAATGTTAAGCAAAGGTTTTAGTAAGTTGTAAATCTTATGTGCTATCACCATCCCGCTTCCTGTAATACCAATAATTATAAGGGGATCTTCTTCACCGTTTAGTCGCTCTGCAATTTCAAGGGCAATTCTTTGCATTTTTTTCTCAGCTACTTCCCTTGTTAGTATAATATTTTTCTCAGCCACTGCTAATATTTTTGGTCCAACCAAAAATAGGGAGAAAACGATGGGTGGGTTAAACGTTATTTCAAAAACTTATCTTGCAAGCGTAATTTTTGTTTATGCAAATTATTCAGCAAATTCTGTTTGTAATACTTCTTGTAATTGCCATTTGGCTTTTTAGCAGGCAGGTAAAAATTATTCGCAGAAATATTTTAATGGGAAGAGACTTAGATATTGAAAATGAAAACAAAGCGGAAAGATGGAGGAAAGTGTTGCTGCTTGCTTTGGGTCAAAAGAAAATGTTTAAATACCCGCTTGTAGGTTTTATGCATTTTATTGTTTACGCAGGATTCATTATTATTAATATTGAAATACTCGAGATTATCCTTGACGGCATTTTCGGAACACATCGTTTGTTTGCCCCCTCCCTTGGCTCGTTGTACGGCTGGCTTATAAACGGTTTTGAAATTTTGGCTTTAGGTGTAATTATTGCTTGTGCCGCCTTCTTGTATAGAAGAAATGTAAAAAAAGTTGATCGCTTAAACCGGAAAGAATTAAATGGCTGGCCAGGAAGTGATGCGAACTATATTCTAATAGCGGAGATTGTTTTAATGACACTTTTCTTAACAATGAATGCAGCTGAGAAAGCCTTGCAATTGAAGCAATATGGAGATTATCACCAGACCGGAAACTTCTTTATATCCGGAATAATTACTCCACTATTCGCCGAATTAAATCCTCCTGCGTTAGTAGGAATTGAAAGAACTGCATGGTGGTTACATATTATAGGAGTCCTTGCATTTTTGAACTACCTCCCTTACTCCAAGCATCTGCACATTGTACTGGCATTTCCTAATATTTATTATGCAAGCAACGCATCGCAGGGTAAGTTTAGAAATATGCCTGAGATACAAAATGAAGTTCTGTATTCCATGCAACCTGAACTTGCTCCAACAGGCGAACAGGGGCCGGTAAAATTTGGAGCCAAGGATGTTCCTGATCTTACCTGGAAAAATTTATTAGACGCTTATAGTTGTACCGAATGTGGCCGTTGCACTGCTGCCTGCCCTGCAAACATTACCGGTAAAAAACTTAACCCGAGAAAGATTATGATGGATACCCGTGACCGCATGGAGGAGATGGGCAGAAACATAAATAAGAACGGTGAGTTTAAAGATGACAGCAAAACGCTGCTGCATGATTACATTACAGAAGAGGAATTAAGAGCGTGTACAACCTGTCAGGCATGTGTAGAAGAATGTCCTGTAAGTATTAGTCCGCTTGATATTATTGTTCAGCTAAGGCGGCATTTAATTATGGAAGAAAGTAGTGCTCCCCAGGAATGGAACGGGATGTTTAGTAATGTTGAAAACAACTATGCACCCTGGAAATTCTCCCCGGATGAAAGAGACAAGTGGACAACGGAAGTGAGTTAAAACGGGTTTGTGGTTTGTAGTTTATAGTTGATTAAAAATGAACCATAAACCAGAAATAAAGTACTACACACCACAAACTACAAACTATAAACTATTTTATTCATGCAAATAACTGCCATCCCTTTTTCCACTACTGATTGGCTAACAATAGAAGCAACTGTTCATGAAGGTATAACAGGTGAAGCCTTATGGAAAACAGTTTATATTAATGACGTAAGGATACACCTAATCGAATATTCGCCCGATTATGTTGCCGATCATTGGTGTAGTAAAGGTCATATCATATTTGCTTTGAGGGAGAGATAGAAAGTGAACTGCAGGATGGAAGAAAATTTTTGCTTCAAAAAGGAATGATGTACATTCTTGGAGATAATGAAGAAGCACATAAATCAACATCCATCAAGGGCTGTACTTTGTTTATTGTAGACTAAAAATTTTAAGCATCAGCTTTTTGTTAGTCAATACACAGTAGAAACACACCGGCGAAACCTGATGCAGAAATTCAATGTTCATAACATACAATCGCTTTTGCATGCAGCATCTAACATGAACCTAATTTAATCAGAAATAGTTCTATTTATCCTTGTAGTTTATAGCTTTTCAAGTCCTGCTTCAGACCTTCGCCATTGATAAACGTTCATTTCCTAAAGACGGAGAACAATATTATAAGGAATTCGTCTTTATACTTTCTGCTTCCTGTTCACCTAATCTTTCAGGATGTAACTGGTCCTCTTTAAGATCATGTATCTTTTGTACGGCATCTTTATGCCGCACTATTTTGCATAATTGTATCAGTGCTGTTAATGCAAATATTCCTCCTATAACCCAGTTTAAAACATTTTGATTTGCATTTAGTTTATCAATCATCAACTGTCCACCGAAAATAAAAACACAGTTCCCAAAAAGAGTACCTAATCCAATACCAAGTATATAAATATTATAGTGATTATTTTTGGGAAGCAGTATTTTTTTAGTAAATAATACAGTGCTCCACCCAAACCAAAAAGGAATTTGAACAGGGCTGATGCCACTCATAATAAAGCCAAGGAAAAAACGGTGCATCGTATTCGATAAAATTATATTTTTTGCATTAGGATTGTTTTTAGCAGCAGCGACAAATGAAGAAACAGCGAGCGCTGCAACAATTAACAACGTTAGCCATTCGAGCATTTTCAATATCCTCTCCTGCTTCCTTATTTTGTCCATTGCTACCAAAGAAATTCTTACATAAATAATTTCCACCAATAGGCTGCCTGCTGAAAACCATAAGGCCGGAGTATATCCATCAGTGATAGATATTTGCATGGCAGCTATATTAAGTGTTCCTAAAGGCAATGAGCCAAGAAAACTTATTAGCATCCCTACCAAAAAAATTTTAAATAAGCGATCCATACAGAATTACAAATGGTAAAATTATTAACCCCAGGGCTTTCAAAACATTAATTACTTCTTGCTTAAGCCTTAAAAGGCTTTGCCTAACTATTCCTCTCATGTAAAGTAAATAATATGAGGCTGATTAATATTGCCTATCATATTTACGCAGTTCAGTCATGTGTTTTTTGGCGTCCACTAAATACCGGTAGCCCTTCATAAAGTTCCAATACGGTATTCCTCTTTTCTCATTTATCTTTCCAATCTCATATAAATATTTCCAGTGCCTTGCTATTTCCTTTAAAGCTTCCGCGTACGACATCCCACAATCATAAATATGATTAGGCTCTGCACCTGTTCCGTTAAACTCAAGTATTGAAATATTTTTCCCTTGTTTAAGATCTTGTATTGATGTGCTTTTTATATCGTAACGACCAAAATAGAACTCCCCCACCCTATTACTTATTTCATCAAATACATCGCACAATTGCTGATCTATTTGCTTATATAGGTTTATGAATGTTGCACCCCGGTTATGGTTACCGGTAATACTTAAGTAATATTTTTCACCGGCAGGTAGAATAGTATCAAGCTTTTCGGCATGCCTGTGCCGCATTTCATTTTCCTGAACTAATGCTTTCGGATGTTTGTGTATTAATTGCAATAAGGTCGATTTTCCATCTCCCACAACAGCCAAATATTCTTTTAGAATAAAGCCTGTAACTATTCCTTTTGCCTGTCCGGGGTATCTTATATGAAATACACTAAACTCCATGGGCAACTCTACCAGGTCCTGTATAACATAATCCACCTTTATATAACTGTGGTAATCAAAAAGCTCTTTCTCGCTATCAATTTTTCTGAAAAGAATACCCTGCATACCCCTTTCCGGTTTTGTAATGAAAGGATATTTAAAATTCGCCTCAATCATCTTGCTTAAAACCTCCGTAAAATTTATTCCCGCTTCTATATGAATAGTTTTCGGATATAAATCAAGCGGCAACTGTACATACATTTCCTTTTTTGTTTCGCCTTCAAAACCGGAAAATTCGAGCGTTGGATTTACGTTTGAAAAGAACCAAAAAACCCTTGCCTTTATTACATAGTAAAGCCATAAAAAACAAAGCGGAGAATATATCAAAAAAAAAGGCCACAATTCCCAATTTGTCACCCTTTTCCAAATTCTATTCAAACCTTTTAATATTAGGCGGCAAAAGTAAGGCAAGGTGTGTAACGACTGTGTAATAAGTCGTTTCATCTTATTTTCAACTGCACCCCCTAAGGCAGTTATCTTTTGCGCTACATTTGAAAAAATGTTACAAAAGATGAATGTCCCTACCTTGGCTGAGCTAATTGCAAACGGAGAAACTGCTGAAATTTTATTTTGGGTTGGATGTGCAGGAAGCTTTGATCAAAGGGCACAAAAAATAACCAAAGCATTTGCTACTATCTTAAATAACACAGGAATTAAATACGCGATACTTGGCAAAGAAGAAGCGTGTACCGGTGACCCTGCAAGACGTGCCGGTAACGAATTTTTGTTTCAAATGATGGCTTATAATAATATCCAGGTTTTAAATGGTTACGAAGTAAAGAAGATCGTTACTGCATGCCCCCATTGCTTCAATATCTTAAAAAATGAATACCCCGAACTGGGTGGAAACTACGAAGTAATTCATCATACGCAACTATTGCAACAATTAATAGATGAAGGGAAAATTAAGATGAAAGAAGGGGGAAGCTTTAAAGGTAAAAAAATTACCTACCACGATAGTTGCTACCTGGGAAGGTCAAATAATATTTATGAAGCTCCACGCAAAGTCCTTGAAGCATTAGATGCCGATTTGGTAGAAATGAAAAGATGTAGAAGCAATGGTTTATGCTGTGGGGCAGGTGGAGCCCAAATGTTTAAAGAAGAAGAAAAAGGAGATAGGTATGTAAACACTGAAAGAAGCAACGAGGCTATTAGTACAGGTGCTAATGTTATAGCTGCGGCCTGTCCTTTTTGTAATACCATGTTAACTGATGGGGTAAAGAATAAAGAAAAAGAAAATGAAATTGCTGTAATGGATATAGCGGAAATAGTTGCAGCAAGTATGAGCTAAGAACAAAAGTAATGACAGGAAAAAAGTTGCTTCTATTATTTATTGGCATTATTTTGTTTGTTGCTGCTTACTTATATTATATTAAAATTGACAGGGAAAGATCTATCGAGAGGTATTTTGATGAGCCGAGAATTGGGGATGTTTATAAAATCAAAAAGGATGATGAGGATGGTTCTTCGTGGCTACACTACTTTAAACTGGTAAGAATAGAAGGAGATAATCTAATTTTTAATCCCAGCAAAATGAAAGCAAATTCAAGTACTGATTATTTGCTTCACCATTTTGATAATAATTCAACTGTTATTTATTCAAAACAGGATCTATTAGCAAGTCGGAAAGGACTTTGGAAAAATTATAAAAAGTATAATACTGAGTTAGTGGAAATAATGAGGAAAGATTGAGTGCTAATACTCTTTGCTTTATCGCTAACTTTCAATTACAAATTCTTTCAACTAAGGATTATAACTTATTAATCTGGTCAAAACAATCTTTGTTTCACTAATTTTACCCCTTATGAACTTAGAATACAGACACCTCCTTCCAGCTGACTTTCATCCTGCTTCAAGAGTTTGGATCTACCAGGCAAGCAGGTTATTCTCAATAAGCGAAGCACTTGAAATAGAAGATATGTTGCAACAATTTACTGACAAATGGCACTCGCATGGTGCTAAAGTAAAGGGTTATGCAAACCTTCTATTTGGCCAGTTTATAGTAATAATGGCTGATGAAACTGCTGCAGGTGTTAGTGGCTGCAGTACTGATAGCAGTGTGCGGTTAATAAAAACCATAGAAGAAAAATTTAAGGTAAATATGTTTGACAGGCAAAGCCTGGCATTTGTTGTTGAAGATAAAGTTCAGCTACTGCCTCTTTCACAATTAAAGTATGCTGTTGAAAATAATTTTATAGAGGCCGACACCCTATACTTCAATAACCTTGTTCAAACAAAAAGAGAACTGATTGATGATTGGATGATACCGGTTAAAGAAAGCTGGCTTTCTAAAAGGTTGTCTACAGTATCGCTTTAGGTCATAAACCTTTACTCATCATAACCCTTAATAATTACCCTCTCTTTTTTTCTGCAAGGGTCAGAGAATTGCCTTTCCGCATCCCGGGGATTATTTATGGTCTTATAAAACTCATCCAGGTATCTCACAGTGTTTTTTATATATCTGGCATCAAGTAAAGCACAAGTCGTATACACTTTATAAATGTCCTCCTTCTTTTTATTGAACAAAGCAATCATTTCAGTAAATGCAGATTTATCCTGGCAATAACCCCGGTAAATACGTTCCCTTACAGATGATATGCCTAGTTGTTCCGGAGGTAGTGCATAAGGCGCGTCTACAATACCAGAGTGATCAAAGTCGTAGGGAATAGCAAGGGGAACTGAAGATGAATCTTTATACAATAATTTAATGTTATGAAGATATGGTACAGACCAATCCGTATTACCAATCAGGTACTGGAACATAGCAGTGCATGTAAATTCATCCCTTCGTAATGCTTCCGCGTATACCATTTTTTTATCCCATAAAAACATACTGTTTCTTTTTGCCATCCTCACTTCATCCTCAATTAAAATACAATAACGTGTTTCGGTTTTGCGCTTTTTTAGCGAGTCTTGAAATTCGACCTGTGCAAGCCGCGCTTTGAAACTATATGGAGTAAACAGGTTATATATTTTGTAAACAAGGTACTCACGTATTACATGATCATCATTTTTGCAAGGGGTGACCAGTTTCAACTTATCTTGTTTTTCAAACACTGTTGATTTTAGCTTGGCAACCTTTTCAAAATTCAACATTAGCGGTGCCATAGCACAATTTTCTTCTTTACGACGAAAATGCCCTCTTGATCTAACCATCAACGGTACTGAAACTGTACTATCCTTTCTTTTGAATTGCATTAACACGGGATGGTAAGATACCCCTTGATCTGCCCGGTCACTGAAAATTTCACGAAGCTTACCTGTTAATGTAAAATGCAGTACTTCATCTGACGTGAATAATGGCGCGGGAACATAGGGGGTTGTTGTTATCTTTTTTACCTTTTTTGGCTTGGTAGGTTTAGCAACTTTTTTTTGGGCACTCAGTTGAAAAGACAAAAGAAGCAGTGCGATAAAAAAGCAAAACATGTACGCTGGAAACTTCAGGTTAAGAACATTTTTTTGCAGAATAGGCTTTTTCATTTTTGCAGGTTTATATTATTACCAGGGCAATAACTTCCGGGTTGAAGCGTGAGCTATTAAAAATAAGCCAGGAAATTGATATTTCATAATGCTGGCAGCTATTGGGTAAAAAAGTAACGCATTCCTTAAACAACTATTATACACAAAAATACCTTAGCCTTAATGCAAATTGTCGAGTCGAAAAACATAAGGTATTAAGGTTTACCTAAGTATAAAAATTAAAACGATTTTTTTCCCTCCGGCGTTCTTAAATTGCTAATGATATCCCAGGGCTAGACTTGTTAAGGTACTTCAAGAAAAAAGTCTAAGGACCTTCCCAGCTGTACGAGAAAAAATATTTTAAAGCGATTTGATGTAGAGTTTTAAAATTGCCGCTGCCATATGGTAGTAGCTACAAAATGACCTTTATTAAATTAAATTTCTTTATTTTCATAATCTGAATTTGCTGTAAAAATTGAAAAACGTTCCTCACGCTATCGTAATAACAGCAGATAAATTTAAAATGCGAATTAACCTATTTATACTTTGTAGTTGCTTATTCCTTTTCGCTTTTCAAAGCTGCAGTTATTCAACTGCACAGCAAAAAAAGACGGTGGCAGGAAGACTTACATCTTCTCACACTTCATTATACTCAGCTTCCATTAGTTGTTTGCAAAAAGATAAACCAATTGCCAGTTCTTTGTCAAAAAATAAACCAGTTGCCACCTATTCCTCTAAAGGAAAATTTTCTTGTTGTAAATCACCTTCAAGATCTAGTTCCTTAGCTTCGGCCTTACCCCTTAATCGTTCGGATAAATCAAATAGATGAGTAAGCCGATAAACATAAAATGTATTTAGTGTCTCTAAAAGGTCTTATTAATAATGGTTTGAATGATTTATTTAGTACACATGCATTCACAGTTCTTAAGAACTTTACCGGAAATTTTTGTAGGCCCTTTTATCGCTTCAATAGGTGACAGTTTAGGTAAGACCGGAGTTGCTGACTACTGTTATCGACATTTAAAGTCCACTGTTCTTTCACTAAGTATCTTAAAGTTCCCCATAATATTAGAACTTCTAAAACCTTTCAATACTACCAACTAACTACTGCCATATGAAATTCCAATCATTGTTTTTTATCTTAGTTGCCTTCTTTATTGCTAATATTAAAGCCTTTTCTGCTCCAGCTACCATAACCGGAAAAGTTCAGGATGAAACTGATAAACCATTATCAGGCGTAAGTATATCACTTAAAGGAACTTCAATAGGTACAACAACTGATGTTGAGGGACAATATTCCTTAAGTCTTCCAGAGGATAAAGGTACCCTCGTAATTTCTTATATAGGTTTTGTTACACAAGAAGTTGCTCTGAACGGACAAAGAACTATTGATGTGAACCTGAAAGCTGAGTCGAGAACATTAAATGATGTAATTGTAGTGGGCTACGGTACACAAAAACGGGAAAGAGTTATTGGTTCTGTAGCACAGGTGGGAGCAGCAGAAATTGAAAACAGGCCGGTTACACAATGGCAAAATGCATTGACAGGGCAGTTAGCAGGAGTAACAGTTACCC
>MWVX01000142.1_pt1 | contig 19845 bp, 20 predicted proteins | sample 1047311 | NCBI WGS metagenome assembly MWVX01 (sample SAMN06349984, study PRJNA376086) | soil metagenome | isolation source: MtG-4 sample Antarctic (ecotone) soil | place: Antarctica | collected 2015-01-13 | reverse complement strand
ATTTAGCTGCTGTTGTGTCACACTCTTGTACGGTTGGTAACACTATTCGGCTTTTGTAGATTTTGAAAAAATAATTTCCAAAAAATAATATGAATAAAGAATTAAATAATGATAGTCCACATCTGGGTTCCTCCACCGGAGGACAGGAGGCTATAGACACTTATAAAAAAGGCCGCGGTGCGCAGTTCAACACAAAAAATAAATTCATCAAAAACGAAAGCACCCGCGAGCATATTGAAGGCATTGATGAATGGATAGATGGAGATATACAAACACAATACATTGAGGTATTTCCAAAAACAATTGTGAACAAAGTAGAAAGTCCGGATGTAGGTATGATGTACAGTATGAATCCTTACCAGGGCTGCGAGCATGGTTGTATTTATTGCTATGCCCGCAACTCATTTGAATACTGGGGCTATAGTGCAGGTGTCGATTTTGAAACTAAAATCCTCGTAAAGAAAAATGCACCTGACCTGCTGCGTAAGTTTTTAATGAACCCAAAATGGGAACCTGTGCCCATCATGCTTAGCGGCAATACTGATTGTTATCAGCCGGCAGAACAAAAATTCCGTCTTACCCGCAAGCTGCTGGAAGTGTGTAATGAATTCAATCAGCCTGTGGGCATACTCACAAAGAATGCGTGGATCATAAAAGACAAGGACATACTGCAGGAGATGGCGAAGAAAAAAATCCTGTCGGCCATGGTATCAATCACTTCTTTCGACGATGGACTAAGAAGGGTAATGGAGCCGAGGACCACTACAGCCAAACAACGTTTACGTGTGATCGAGGAACTGAGTAAGGTCGGAGTTCGCATGGGCATCATGATGGGCCCTATGATTCCCGGACTGAATGAACACGAAATGCAAAAGATCATGAAAGCAGCCCGGGATGCGGGAGCCACATTTACTGCGTACACTTTTATACGTTTAAATGGAGCGATCAAATTATTATTTCATGATTGGCTGTATAAAAATTTTCCTGACCGGGCCGATAAGGTATGGCACCTGATAGAGGCAGGTCATGATGGAAAAGTCAACGACAGTCGCTGGGGCGTACGCATGCGTGGCGAAGGCAATATGGCACAGATGGTGGCACAGCAGTACAAGAAATATGGAAAGCTTTATGGTATGAATGCAGAGCGTTGGGACCTCGATGGAAGTAATTTTCAAAGGCCGGGCGGACAAAGCAAATTGTTTTAATTTTTTAAATCTTATGGCTGTTACACTAATTAGTTATGTAAGTGCCGGTTTTCCCTCGCCGGCCTCCGATTACCTGGAGGAAAGAATAGACCTTAATGAAAGGCTGGTTAAGCAACCTTCCTCCACTTTTTTATTCCGCGTAGAAGGTGAATCCATGACCGGGGCTTTTATACCTGACAATGCGTTATTGGTGGTAGACCGTTCAGAAAAGGCCAAAAATAATTCTATCGTCGTAGCTGTGGTAGATGGTGAGTTTACCGTAAAAAGGCTGGTGCTCGAATTTGCGAAAAAATACCTGGCCCCCGAAAATCCAAAATACAAATCTGTTCATATTTCCGATGATATGCAGTGCGACATTTGGGGCGTCGTTACCTATATCATTACAGATGCAAAGGAGGTGTAGATGATTGCATTGATTGATTGCAATAATTTTTATTGTTCCTGTGAGCGGGTATTCCAGCCTTATTTGAGGGGCAAACCACTTATTGTGTTATCAAACAATGATGGCTGTGCTATTTCACGAAGCGAGGAAGCAAAAGAATTAGGAATAAAAATGGCCATGCCCGTTTTTATGATTGAAGACCTGATCACCAAACATGATGTACAGGTGCGGTCATCAAACTATACACTTTATGGTGACATGAGCGAAAGGGTAATGAGCATTATCAGGTCTTATACTTCCAGGATTGAAGTTTATTCTATTGACGAAATATTTGTGGATTTCTCTGACTTTAAATACCAGGATATAAATTTTCTGGGAAATAAAATCAGGAAAGAAGTAATGCAAAGCACTGGTATACCGGTTTGTGTGGGGATAGCGCCGACAAAAGTTTTGGCTAAAATGGCCAACCGCTATGCCAAGAAAAAAAAGAAAAATATAGGTGTTCACTGCGCAAATACAGAAAAATTGATCCGGCAAATGATGGAAGAAACCGCCGTGAAAGATATATGGGGCATAGGAGCACAATATGCAGGGTTGCTTTCAGAAAAGGGTTTTTACACGGCAGCAGACCTGTTAACTGCACCTGATGAATGGATTCGTAAGCACATGTCTGTTGTAGGCCAGAGATTGGTCACAGAGTTAAAAGGCATATCCTGTATTAAATGGGAAGCCACACCGCCAGCCAAAAAAAATATTTGTACTTCCCGTTCATTCGGGCAATTAATATCCGACAAGCGAACGTTGCAACAGGCAGTAGCTGCACATACGGCCGCCTGCGGAAGTAAATTGCGGAAAGAAAGATCCTGTGCAAGGAAGATTAATGTATTTATACAAACCAATCCGCACAGAGGCGCCGACAAACAATATTTCAGTTCCATAACTATGGAGCTTCCTGTCGCCACCAATTCGGGACGGGAGTTGATTAAATATGCTATGAAAGCATTAGCGATGATATTTAAGCAAGGCTATAATTACCAGAAAGTTGGCGTGATCGTTCTCGATTTAATATCGCTAAGCAGCGTACAAATGGGATTATTTGATATGGTGGACAGGAAAAAAGATAAAGAGATCATGAAATCTTTGGATTTAGTAAACACCATTTTCGGCAGGGATGTTGTACGGTTTGGCACTCATGATTTTGGAAGGAAATGGAAGCTGAAAGCAGAAAGTCTGTCGCCGTGTTATACCACACGCTGGGAAGATATTCCTAAAGCAAAAGCCAATTGATGTTTAATCCATTTTACCTGTTGAATACTGATTTGCTACATAGCTTTATCGACAATGGCAAAAAATTTTTCGTACGGCAAACATATAATGGTATCATCAGAACAGGTGATAGGACGGAGCGACAATTTATATTTTCACATTACCCAAACATTTCATTGGCACTGGATCATTTCGGAGCAATTGAAAACGATCGCTTCCGGTATGTATACGACTGGAATAATGAAGAACACCGGAAAAGATTACTGATCGCAGCATCCCAGCCGGTGGGGTTTAAAATATGGTCAGCGGTATTTATAAAAGATTGGGAAAAACTCATCACAAAAGAAATAGAAGAGAAAGTAAGGAAATATATAAAGTCCATTGGCTGGACACCTTTGAGAAACGACATCATCAAGCCTTTATATTATCTCTATTACGGACATTTATATATAGAATTAAAATTCAGAACCAACGTGGTAAGAATTAAATTTGAGGAAATAGAAAAGATGTCCTGATGTGCTACGATATATCATTTAGTACAAAAATAGAGCTGATAACAGATTACCTGCCTGACCTTGAAATTGATCCCCAGATCAAATTATCGTTTGAGCCAATTATACATACACAAGCACAGGCCTATCAAAAATTCCCGGTCATCATTCATGAAGATGGAAAATATAAACTAAAATATTTTGAATGGGGCATCATAGCTCCCTATATGAATTCTCCTGAGAAAATAAAGAAGCTTCGTCCGCAAATGTGCAATGCAAGAAGTGAAAAAATTCTTGACAAAGCATCTTACTGGCATAAAATCAGGGCAACGCGATGCCTGATTCCTGTCACCGGAATTTTTGAACACAGAGAGATCAGGGGTTGGAAAAATAAAGTACCCTATCATGTAAAACTCAGGGACAGGCAATTGTTTTGTTTGCCCGGGTTATATCATTATCCCAATAAGGCAGATGTGGAAACGGGTGAAATATTTGGAAATTATACGGTGATCACCAGGGCTGCCAATTCTGTAATGGAGCAAATACACAACAGTGGTGACCAGGCTTTCAGAATGCCATTGTTTTTACCAAAAGAACTGGAATTAAAATGGTTGTCGCCTCAATTAACGGATACAGAAATGAAGGAAATATTTGATTATGAAATGCCTTCCGGCGATTTGGAATACCATCCTGTTTATACCATACGGACAACTAAAGAAAGACCTGATCTGAAAACTAAGATTGATCCTTTTCAATGGGAAGCTTTACCTCATCTGGGAAAGGACAGTGCAACTTTTGAATTGTTTTGAGGAAAAGAATTAACTGGAAAACGAAATATTGAATATGAAAAAATTTCTCTAAAGGCCGTAGGCTTTCTCTAAACAATTATATGTTGCAGGTAATTTTTTAATCGTAATGAAATCTGCACTGAATAATAAAACATTTTTGATTTATTCCTTTTTTGCCCTCCACTTTATATACAAGTCTGTGTTCACTACTAATGCGCCTTGACCAAAATCCTTTCAGATCATATTTAAGTGGTTCTGGTTTGCCAATGCCGTAAAATGGTGTTTTTTTTATGTCTTTCAGAAGTTCTTTAATCTTTTCAACAACTTCAATATCAGTTTCAATCCAATATTCAAACTCCTCCCAGGCATTTTGTGTGAACTCAAAGTTCATTCATGATAATTTGTATTTGCGGGTTTTTTGTTGCTTAAGTTGATTAATAGACTCCCCAAGTTTTTTTCTGTTTGCAGAAGTTGAAAGCAAGTGCCCGGTTTCATTAAGTGAGTTATATTCTTTAATAGACATTATGACCACCGCATCATCTTCAGCAGCCCTCGAAACAATTAAAATATCAAGCGATTTGCTTACATCATCTAAATATTTTTTAATGTTTCCCCTGAGCTGGGTGACAGATACTGCTTGCATAGTATTAATTTGTACAGGTAAATGTACAAAATTACGTACAAAGATTTTAAACTATTTTATGTAAATTATATTGAACTCACATTGTGGTATTTGGGGCAGGGCTAACGTAATAGTTTTTTAACAGATCGGTTCTCCATTCAAAATGGTAAATTGCTGGAAACCAAATCCTGAAGATTTTCATGGCAAAACTTAAACTTACAGGAAAAGAATTAAGAGCACTTGGTTATCCCCAGGGACCTGTAATTTCTATTGCCATGAATACCATGGAAAGAACTTTCAAACATCTATCAAAAGATGATGCGCTGGAAATACTGGCTAGTATTTTACAAAGCCCTAACCAATATGCTGATGATGAAAAGCTGGGAAAGATTGCGGAGGCCTTAATCCCAAAACCAAAAAAGGGAGGCGATGAATTACCAATGGTTGAAAAAGGCATTCACTTTAATGTATTTGGCGCAGAGGGAATTGAACAGGGTGCTTTGAACCAGATGCAAACGGCTGCAAAACTTCCCATAGCTGTAGCGGGGGCTTTGATGCCTGATGCACACCATGGTTATGGATTACCAATTGGTGGTGTGTTGGCCACTGAAAATGCAGTGATACCATATGGGGTGGGGGTGGATATTGGTTGCAGGATGTGCTTGTCGGTATTTGACATCGATCCGAAAGATAAAGAACATTATTATATAAGAGAGTTGAATGAAGCCACATTGTTTGGGAGTGGTTCTATGTTTGCAAAACCTGCGAATCATGAAGTGATGGATAGAAAAGAATTTGATGAGTCGGGGGTACTGAAAAGTCTGCAGGACAGGGCGTGGCGACAATTGGGTTCATCCGGATCAGGCAATCATTTTGTTGAGTGGGGTATAGTAGAGATCAAAGAAAAAGATGAAGTTTTGGGAATTGATGCCGGAATCTATCTCGGGTTACTGTCGCATTCAGGATCGAGAGCCTTAGGTGCTGGCGTGGCAAATCATTTTACAAAACTCGCAAAGGAAAAACGACGATTACCCGGTGATGCGGTAAATCTTGCCTGGCTATTATTAGATGAAGAAGAAGGCAATGAATATTGGATGGCTATGAATCTTTCAGGAAATTATGCCTCCGCCTGTCATCATATCATTCACCAAAAGATCGCAAAGCAGTTGGGAAGAGCACCCATAAGCATGGTTGAAAACCATCACAATTTTGCCTGGAAGGAAACGTTGGAGGGCAGAGAAGTGATCGTACATAGAAAAGGAGCAACACCGGCAGGGAAAGATGTTTTAGGGATAATCCCGGGCTCCATGACAGCACCAGGATTTATTGTAAAAGGCAAGGGAGAAACTGCTTCTGTCAACTCGGCTTCACATGGTGCAGGAAGGGCTATGAGCAGAACATCTGCTTTGAAGACTGTGACACATAGCCAATTGAATGAGGTACTGACGAAACATGGAGTGAAGTTATTGGGTGGTGGATTGGATGAAGCGCCTTTTGCCTACAAGGATATTCACAAAGTAATGAAAGCACAAAATTCATTAGTAGAGACAGTAGGATTATTTTATCCGAAAATCGTAAAGATGGATGGTCCTGTGCAAAAAAAATGGAAAAAATAACGACCTTACTCTTTTTAAATGTTTGCTTTGCGATCTCTGCATCTTTGCAATCTCTTCGTGCAATGTATTGGCGGTTTTCTTAAACTTTAATAAAAATCTTCTTCTTATCCATCCAATAACAAATGGCCCACATAAGAAGTATGACAGTTAATGCGAAAAGGAGAGAACCTAATTCCGGGGCACCGGGTGTAAATTTATATACCTTTTCATAAAGCCAGTTCCATGGGCTTATATAGATTTGCTTTCCCGCTTCATTTACTCCATTAGGAATTCTTATAAGTCTCAATCCCTTTGGAAGAAAAGCACTGAGCGCAAAAACAAAAAGCGCATTTTTCCCAAATACATCAAAAAATCTGGTTAAACCATTTCTAATACCTTTTACTTCAATTGCATAAATCAAAGTGGCGAGAATAGCAATCGCCATACCTGTAGTCAGTACCACATAAGAGCTTGTCCAGATCTTTTTATTGATTGGAAAATTCAATCCCCAGCAATAGCCAGCCAACAACAAAGCCATTGATGCAATAAATAATCCTGTAATAATTCGAAACAAATTATTGGATGATTTCTCTTCTGTCGATTGCAGTTCACTAACTGTTGATTTTGAACTTTGAACTGTGAACTGCGAACTGTGAACAGTTGACTGTTTTAAAATATAATGCCCTACTGAAAACCCAAAGATTACCTGTACGATAGCCGGCAATGTGCTCATTAAACCCTCGGGATCAAAAGCCACACCTTCCCCTTTATACATGTGTGCTTCGCCAAGAATTGCTTTATCAATTGAAGTCCCGAACCAACCCGTGAGGCTGTAAGGATCAACAGGATTACCCATCACACAAAGCAGCCAATATAAAAGAAGCATGATCATTCCCGATAAAAAAGCGCCCTTTGCTTTTAGATAATAAATAATTACAGAAGCAAAAAAATAACAGACTGCTATCCTTTGAAGTACTCCAAATAAGCGAACACCGGAAATACTTCCCTGGTCATTTTGCCATGTCCAGATGTTTAACAGCAACTGCTCGTCCTGCCATCGTGCAAAAGGCCACCAGTTCAAAAACAATCCGATCAGAAAAATTAACAAAGTCCGGCTAATAACCTTTTTCCAGAATACAGCATCGCCTGCCGCTTCAAGCCGTGGCATTACAAAGGCCATTGCATTGCCTACTGCAAAAAGAAAAAATGGGAATACGAGATCAGTAAGAGTAAGGCCATGCCAGGGTGCATGTTTCAATGGGCTATAAGTGTGGGTCCATGAACCGGGGTTATTCACAAGTATCATCAGGGCTACAATAGCACCCCGGAAAACATCTAATGAGTAATAACGTGTTTTCAGAATTGTGTTTGGTTAAATGTACCAATTTGAATTTGTACTTTGGCTGTCGTTATGAATCCTTTTCAAGTTCACCCTACTGCTGTCATTGACAATGGTGCCTCTATTGGTGATGGCACACGGATATGGCATTTTTGCCACGTGATGCCGGGGGTGGTAATTGGAAGCAATTGTATTATCGGGCAAAATGTTTTTATTGATAATGGGGTTGTTATAGGTAATGGAGTAAAAATTCAGAATAATGTATCTGTTTATAACGGTGTCTTTATTGAAGATAATGTATTCATTGGTCCTTCTGTAGTTTTCACCAATGTCATCAATCCACGAAGCTTTATTGAACGTAAGCATGAGTTTAAAAAAACATTGATTAGTAAAGGGGCTACACTGGGGGCTAATGCAACGATTCTATGTGGAATAGAAATAGGAGAGTATGCAATGGTAGGTGCCGGTTCAGTAATTACAAAAAATGTGAAATCTTTTAGTTTGGTATATGGAAGCCCCGCCATACAACGCGGCTGGATGAGCAAAGAGGGTTATCCATTGGTTTTCAATGAAATGGGGAAGGCAACCTGCAAAGGCTCGGGGCAGGACTACCTTTTGATAGATGATAAAGTGCACATTGCATACTAAAAAATTGATTAACTAGTTCAAAATCTGCAATTTTTATGAGTTTGTCACTCACAGTGCAACGACTATATTTGCACCCGCATCTAATAAACTTTTGCCCGGTACAAAAAATTATTTTGTGACCGAGATGGCGAAGCTGTGAACACCCTAAACCCTTCAACCCTCAACCTCCACCTTAACCTCATTTTCTCCTTCCTTTGAACAAATGGTACGCCATATACACCCGACCCCGTTGGGAAAAAAAGGTGCATAGCCTGCTGGAAGAGAAGGGTATAGAAAGCTATTGCCCGTTGAATAAAGTGCGCCGTAAGTGGAGCGACCGGATTAAAATAGTAGAAGAGCCACTTTTCAAATCTTATGTTTTTGTAAAAGTTACAGAAGAAGGACGTACCCCGGTACGCATGACAGATGGTGTGATCAATTTTGTATATTGGAATGGTAAGCCGGCAATAGTCAAAGAAAAAGAGATCTTGACCATCCAAAAATTTCTGGGCGAACACGAAAATGTAGCTTTGGAAAAAATTGAGCTGCGGTTAAATGATCATGTAGTGGTGGCAACTGGCCCTCTTATGGATAAGGAAGGTAAAGTGGTGGAAGTGAAAAATAAAGTTGTTAAGGTCATTATAGAAAGTTTGGGCTATGCTTTGGTAGCCAATATAGAAAAGAAAAATCTCATACATCTTAGAAATAATCAAATACCGGATTAATGCGTTTATATCTTTTTAATGTTGCGATTGTCAGTATTTTTTTTGCATCATGCGGTACACAGAGAGCTGTTTACAATTACCTGGAGGATATGCAGGATACGACAACAAAAAAAGCCTTTTTTATTACTGAGCCTGTTATTCAAAAAAATGATCTTTTATCAATTCAAATATATAGCGCCAGTCTTGATGAAAAAGTGGATTTGGATTTCAATTTACGTGTTCAGACAATCGGGGGCGGTCCCCAGAACACCCATTTGACAGGTTATTTGGTAGACCAACAGGGAAATTTAGAATTGCCACGTATCGGTGTATTGCAGGCAGCAGGACTTACTAAAGATGAGTTGGCAGAATCTATTAAAAGCAGATTAAGAGGCCTTCTCAATGAACCAACTGTTATTATTCGGTTTATGAATTTCAGGATCATAGTAACAGGAGAAGTGGGAGCCCCTGGTGTGCAAACCATCCCGGTGGAAAATCTAACACTATTGGAAGCCCTGGCTATGGCAGGGGACATTACAGAATACGGGAAAAAAAAAGAGGTAAAAATCTTAAGGGAAAATAATGGTACCAGGCAATTGGGTATTGTGGACGTTACTTCTTCAAAAATGTTTGAATCACCTTACTACCAGTTGCAGCAAAATGATGTGATCATGGTAGAACAAACCCGCTATAAAGTACGGCAGACAGAACAAGAGCGAATTCTTACCCAGATCGGTTTTGTCACTGGGATAATTTCTACTGCAGCTATTATCATCTCGTTAGTGAACAGATAATTTGTTTTAAACAACTTTTTAATGGAGGAACAATTTCAAACGAATCATACAACTGAAAAAACAGGATTGAGTGTAAAAGAGTTGATCTTTAAATACATTCGTTTCCTGCCTTTTTTTATCATTTCACTTGCTCTTTCTTTATTAGCTGCTTATTTGTATTTGAGGTATAATACCCCAACCTTTAGATCTACGGGGGCTCTTGTGGTAAAAGAAGATAATTCGTCAACACCAGGAGGTGCAGGCAACGACCGTTTTCAGCAAATGTTCGTGATGGATAATTCTATTAATGTTAAAAATGAAATTGAGATCATTAAATCACGACAACTTATCAAACGGATTGTTGAGGATTTGAATTTGAATTACACCTATTATGTAAAAGGTAAAATCAAAGAATCCAATATTTATACTGCTTGTCCATTTAGGGTGGAAACAAAGGAAATTGCGGATTCAAATTCAAGATTTATTATAAAAGTTGAGGTCATTAATAATGTAAGTTTCCGTATAAATGATGAAAATAAAACCATAAGATTTGGACAGTATTTTGAAACAGATCATGGCATATTCCGCTTAATTTACAATCCAACAACAGCCTTAAGTAATGAATACAGGATTGTATGGTCTCCTACGAATAATTCAGCAAGTTGGCTTTCATCCAATCTTACGGTTTCTCCTGGTGGGGCAGCAGGTATTATTCAGATAAGTTTTGAAGCGACCAATCCGCAACTGGCAGCCGATGTAATCAATGATATATCTAAGGAATATCAGGTAGCTACCCGGGAAGATAAAAATGAAACGAACAGGCGTATGCTGGATTTTATTGATGGCAGATTGAAGGGAGTAGAAAAGGAGTTAGATAGTGTGACAGCCTCATTGATCTCTTATCAAAGAGAAAATAACCTCATTGACCCTGAATCTCAATCCGCCACTTATTTTGCCCGAATGGAAACAGCCGATGTTGAACTGAATACATTGAGAGTGCAGGAAAATTTTGCGCAGATTATTGACAATTATTTGAGTGAGGGGAAAAATGCATATAATCTTGTTCCTTCATCTTTAGGATTAGAAGATGCTACTCTGGCTACCATGATTAGTGCTTATAATGTAGCACAATTGGAACGGAAGACCTTGCTTGATGCTAACGTCCCAGCAGGTAATCCACGGGTTGAACAGCTTAGGGATCAGATCGAAAGGCTGAGACTGAATATTATGGAAAGCCTTAGAACTTTACGCCGGTCGTTAGTTTCAAATATCAACAGGCTTGAGAGCTCCCGTGCCAAAGTCAATGCACAAATTCGTTTGCTGCCGGTAAAAGAACAGAGGTTGATTGAAATCAAAACCCAGCAGGAAACCAAACAAGCTGTTTATAATCTTTTGCTTGAAAAAAGGGAACAGACAGCTATTACGCTTGCAGGTACTATTTCCAATATGAAAGTGATAGAAGAAGCAACGCCTAACCCTATTCCGGTAAAACCGAATACAAATAATGTATTATTGATAGCCTCCATAATCGGGTTAGCATTACCATCCCTTGTGATATTTATTATGGAACTACTCAATGATAAAATCAATACCCGGGAGGATGTAGAAAAAGTCACAACAGTTCCAATAGTAGGAGAGATAGGTCATTCATTTGAGAAAGTGCACCTGGTGGTAAGGCCTAATCATAGAGGTCTGGTAGCAGAGCAATTCCGGATATTACGTTCTAATTTGCAATATATATTGGCTAATATTGAAACACCGGTTATCATGGTGACTTCCTCTTTTAGTGGAGAGGGCAAATCTTATATAAGTACTAATCTCGGTGCTGTTTTATCCCTTGCGAATAGAAAGACAGTAATTCTGGAACTTGATATCCGAAAACCAAAAATCTTGACTCATTTAGACATTCCAAAGAAGCCGGGAATCATCAATTATCTTCTTGGCAAAGTGTCTTTGGAAGAATTGCCTATTCGCGTTGAAAATTATGAAAATCTTTTTGTTGTAGCCTGTGGGCCTATTCCTCCCAACCCCGCTGAACTCTTACTAGATCAAAAATTGACTTTACTTTTTGATTATTTAAAGAAACAATTTGACGTTATTGTTATAGACACTGCTCCAATCGGAATGGTAAGTGATGCCATGGCACTTAGCCGTTTTGCTGATGCTACTTTATATATTGTCCGTCAGGGTTATACTTTTAAAAAACAAATCTTCTCTATAGAGGAGTTCCATAGTTCCGGAAAACTACCAAAGGTTTCCATTTTAATGAATGATGTTAAAATTCGAACGGGCTATGGATATTATGGGTATGGGCGCTATGGATATGGTTATGGATACGGACAAAAGTCCGGTTATTTTGAAGATGAAAACCGCCCCAGCGGGATGATGGATAAATGGTTTGGCTGGCTGGATATGAAACGATGGGATCGCAAGAAGACGAAAGTATAGTATGAAGATTTTAGTGACAGGTGGAGCGGGGTTTATCGGGTCTAACCTAATAAAAAAGTTACTCCATTTAGAGCATGTTTCGATGGTCCGTGTGCTGGACAACCTTGCCACAGGATTTGATAAAAACATTATCGAATTCCAAACTAATCCACAGTTTGAGTTTATAAAAGGTGATATAAGGAGCTATCCAACCTGCCTGGAAGCCTCAGAAGGAATGAATCTTATTTCACACCAGGCAGCGCTTGGTTCGGTACCCCGTTCCATAAAGGATCCGTTAACCACCAATGACGTTAATATCACCGGCACGCTTAACCTTTTTACGGCCGCAAAAGAAGCAGGAGTAAAAAGAGTAGTTTATGCAGCTTCATCATCTACTTATGGCGATCACCCAGGCTTGCCTAAACTAGAAGATAAGATAGGAAACCCGCTGTCTCCTTACGCAGTTACAAAATATGTGGCGGAATTATATGCACAGGTATATGCCAAAACCTATAACCTGGAACTAATTGGTCTACGATATTTTAATGTATTTGGTCCTAAACAGGATCCTGCCGGGGCCTATGCAGCGGTCATTCCTTTATTCATGAAAGCTGTACTGGATAATGTTCCGCCTATTATCAATGGTGATGGTGAGCACAGCCGCGATTTTACCTATGTTGATAATGCCGTTCAGGCAAATGTTCAGGCTTTGTTTACAGAAAATCAGGCAGCAGTGAACGAGGTGTATAACATAGCCTGTGGAGAAGCAACGACACTGAATGAATTGCTGGAATTCATAAAAGAAATAGCGGGGAGCGACCTGGCTCCAAAATATGGACCTGAAAGACCTGGTGATGTACGCCATAGTTTAGCCGACGTAACAAAAGCAAAAAATTTGCTGAACTATAATCCTTCTGTAAATGTAAAAGAGGGGCTGAAGCAGGCATTTGAGTGGTACCGGGAGAATCATCATTTCGGATATTCTTAATAAGATTGAACATAGTTAAACAATAGTTGAACATAGTTTAACAATCGTTGAGCGTTAAGAAGGTTGAGCAATAGTTGATATAATTGAAGGGGTTCAATAAATTGACAATGTTAAACAATATTAAACTACGTTCAACGATGTTCAACAACTTAAAGTTGAATTGAACATTAGTTTAAAATAATAATCCAATAACAGATTATCAAATGGAAAATTATTTATTTGCCTTTGAAAAACTTACAGTTTGGCAGCTTGCAAAAAATTTGGCAAAACAGATTTATACTCTGACGAAAGTGTTTCCAACTGAAGAAAAATATGGACTAATACAACAAATGAAAAGATCGGCCACATCGATTTGTGCCAATATCGCTGAGGGAAGCACTCGTTCATCAGCAAAAGATCAGGCTCACTTCACCACTATTGCTTATGGAAGTTTGATAGAATTATTGAATCATCTGATCATTGCAAAGGAATTGGAGTTTTTAGATAACGAAACATTTCTCAAATTACGGACCTCAATAAATAATCTATCAGTAAAACTTTCAAACTTTAAAAAAACTCAGTTAGCCAGAATCAAATTGTGATTATTCGAGCATTGTTCAACTATTGTTAAACCATAGTTCAACCATTTCTCAACTACTGTTAAACCATAGTTCAAGCAATTCTCAACTACCGTTCAACCATTTAAACTCTAAATAAGGAAAAATCTTTTTCTCATAATGGAATCACCAAAAAGAACTATAATCATTACCGGCGGCGCAGGCTTCATAGGCTCGCATGTGGTCCGGCTGTTCGTTACAAAATACCCGAATTATAAAATAATTAACCTCGATGCATTGACATACGCTGGTAACCTTGAAAACTTAAAAGACCTTGAGAATGCACCAAATTATATTTTCGAAAAAGTGAACATATTGGATATCCCTGAGGTAGAAAGGGTTTTTGAACAATATCATCCTGATGGAGTGATCCATCTGGCTGCCGAATCGCATGTCGATCGGTCTATTTTATCGCCACTTGATTTCGTTTATACCAATATTGTTGGTACAGTGAACCTGTTGAACGCCGCCCAAAAACAATGGAAAACTGATGTCACCCAGAGCCTGGCGAAGGGTAGTTCAAAGGACGAACCCCTAACCCCTCAACCCTCAACTCCTCAACCCATCAACTATTCAACAATTGTTCAACAACGTTCAACTATTCAACAAAGTTCAACTATCGTTCAACCACTCTTCTACCACATTTCCACCGATGAAGTTTACGGCGCATTAGGAGAAACAGAACTCTTTACCGAACAAACACCTTATGATCCTAATTCACCCTATTCTGCATCAAAAGCAGCATCAGATCATTTTGTGAGGGCTTATGGGGAAACATACGGATTACCTTATGTAATTAGCAATTGCTCTAACAATTATGGGCCCAATCATTTCCCCGAAAAGCTGATCCCGCTTTTTATAAATAATATCATTCAAAAGCAATCATTACCTGTATATGGCGATGGTCTGTACACCCGTGACTGGCTTTTTGTAAAAGACCATGCAGCCGCTATTGACCTTGTTTTTCATAACGGCAAATTGGGAGAAACCTATAATATTGGCGGATTTAATGAATGGAAAAATATTGACCTGGTAAAAATACTTTGTAAACAAATGGATGAAAAACTGGGTAATGATCCGGGTACAAGTGAAAAGCTGATCACTTATATAAAAGATCGGCCTGGTCATGACAGGCGCTATGCCATTGATGCTTCAAAGATCAATAAAGAATTAGGCTGGAAACCCACTGTAACCTTTGAAGAAGGATTAAGCCAGACAATTGATTGGTATCTGAAAAATTCAGAATGGCTGAAACATGTTACCTCTGGCGCCTATCAGCATTATTATGAAGAACAGTATGCAGAGAGAAGTTAAACCATTGTTCAACTATTATTCAACCATTGTTCAACCATTCAAACCGTAAACTATTAAACCTTTAAACCATTGCTCAATTACCATTAAACTATCGTTCAACAATTTAAACCCTAAACCTTAAAATATAAAAATTTTAAACCCTTGTTCAACAATTATAAACACTATTCAACTTTAGACCCTCAACCTTCAACCTTTCCTATTGATCGCTGTTGTTAAAAATTTATTTAAGGATTCGGTGGTATATGGGCTAGCAAATGTGGTTCAAAAACTAACATCATTCCTGATCATACCAATAATTATCAAGTATTTGGGCGACACTGCACTGAAGCAATATGACCTTTCTTTTATTTATGTTTATCTCTTTTCTTCATTAGTTATTTTAGGATTAGACTCTGCAGCTTCCGTTTTTTATTTCGATCAGAAAAAAGAAATTTTCAACCGGAAACAAGTTACTTCATACGCTTTTATTTTACAAGTGCTAATTGCCCTAGCCTATCTGATTTTTTTTTACCCTTTTCGTTATGAAGTTGCAGGTGTCATATTTCCTGATGACTCGGGGATGGCTTCATTTTGGGTAATAGCTTTATCAATTATCCCTGGATATTTCATGTTCAATTACGGGCTTAATATATTGCTATGGAATCGTAAAAAAACACAGTATGTGTTTCTTTGCTGCTTACAAACGTTTTTGAATATTACCGGTGTATTTGTTGCTATAGTATATTTCACTGGCACTATTACAGATTTGTTTTATGTATTGATCAGCAGTATGACTTTTTGTGGTTTGACGGCATTGTTTCTTGTGCGCAAAGAAATTTTTATAAATCCCTTTCCCCTTAATTTCAGGCTTGTTGAAAAGCTTGTAATTTTCGGATTGCCCTTTGCACTCACCTCTTTTTTTCGTCAGGTTATTCCATCAATTGACCGCTTTTTTTTATTAAAATTTAACCAGGATGGTTCGCTGCCTCAATATATATTAGCTGTAAAACTAGCATCCTTTATTAATGTTGGATTTGCAGCTTTCTTGTTAGCTTTCACCCCATATTCTCTCAACAAGATCAACCATGATGATGCAGAGGAGGAGATATCCGTTATTTTTCGGATTGTTTCTATCATTGCCTTGACTATTATACCGGTTTTATTGCTATTCAAGGGAGGCATTATTGAATTTTTTGCTGATGATTCTTATGCACTGTCAGCTCAGCTTTTACCTATTTTTTTGTTTGGGTGGGCTTTTGATTTATTTACAAATTTTTGTCTTCTGGGTGTATACAAATCGCAAAAATCTTTTTTCATATTGGGTTTATTGATGACAGGCACCCTGATCATAACAGTGCTTGATATTTTATTGGTACCTAAGTATGGGATTTTTGGTGCTGCAAGCAGCTTTTTTATAACCAAATTCTTTACTTTTCTAATAGCTTTCTATTATTTGAAAAAACATTTTCACATCCGCATTAATATATTAAAGTTTCTGATGTTCTTCCTGATTGTAGCATTATGCAGCTGGTCAGTATTTTTTATGGAGACTTATATTTATATAGCAATATTGATATTGTTACTTTCAGGTGTTAGCTATTATATATTCAAACTTTTTAAGCGAACGCACCTTGAAACTCTTTTTCGATAGACATACTTTGAATCAAAATATGAAATTCCGACGTGTTCAATTCTTAAATGCTTCAACTTCACATTATTTATGAAAGGCATTATACTTGCTGGAGGTTCAGGTACCCGCCTTTATCCGATAACAAAAGCTATCTCCAAACAGTTGATGCCTGTGTATGATAAGCCTATGATCTATTATCCATTATCTACTTTAATGATGGCGGGAATCAATGAGATTATAATCATTACTACCCCCGAAGATAATTTTCAGTTTAAACGGTTACTGGGAGACGGCAGCCAGGTTGGCTGCCAATTTAGCTATGCAATTCAGGAAGTCCCTAATGGGTTAGCCCAGGCATTCGTTATCGGAGCCGATTTTATCGGAGGTGATAAAGTAGCCCTGATATTAGGCGATAATATTTTTTACGGCTCGGGGTTAGGAAGACAGTTGCAAGAATTAAGTGATGTGGAAGGCGGCTATGTTTTTGCTTACGAAGTCTCTGATCCAGAACGTTATGGTGTAGTGGAGTTTGATGAACAAAATAATGTGTTATCAATAGAAGAAAAGCCACTTTCACCAAAGTCACATTATGCAGTGCCTGGACTTTATTTCTATGATAATTCAGTGGTGCAAATAGCAAAAAACCTTGCCCCTTCAGAAAGGGGTGAATACGAAATAACTGATATAAATAAAGAATTTTTGACAAGAGGAAAGCTGAAGGTAGCCTTATTAGACAGGGGCACAGCATGGCTGGATACGGGCACTTTTGATTCTTTAAGCGATGCTTCTGAATTTGTGAGGGTAATTGAAAAAAGACAGGGAACAAAGATCGGGTGCATTGAAGAGATAGCTTACCGGCTGGGTTTTATTTCTAAAGAACGATTATTAATGCAGGCTGATGAACTTGCAAAAAGCGGCTATGGTAAGTATTTAAAATCCTTGGCCGACAAAAGCTTTACTATTTAATTTTTAAAGAGAACATCATGAGTTTAGACCTGAATGGTAAATCAATTTTAATCACCGGTGGCACAGGTTCATTTGGAAAGGCCTTTACGAAAATTGTATTGGAACGATGGCCCCAGATAAAGCGGCTTGTAGTTTTTTCGAGAGATGAGCAAAAGCAATTCCAGATGGCTTTTGAATTTTCTGAGCACACCTATCCTGCCATGCGTTATTTCATAGGCGATGTAAGGGATTATGAAAGACTGAAAAGGGCATGCCAGGGAGTAGACTATATTATACATGCTGCTGCCATGAAGCACGTTCATATTGCTGAATATAATCCTGATGAATGTGTAAAAACAAATATCGGTGGAGCAGAAAATGTGATACGTGCCGCACTTGAAACGGAAGTAGAAAAAGTGGTTGCTTTATCTACAGATAAAGCTTGTGCACCCATAAATTTATATGGAGCTACAAAGCTTACATCTGATAAGCTTTTTATTGCAGCCAATAATATTAGAGGGAATAAAAAAATTAATTTCTCTGTAGTTCGCTATGGAAATGTTATGGGATCTAATGGTTCTGTAATGCCTTACTTTCTACAAAGAAAGCAAGATGGCATTATTCCTATTACTGATCCCAATATGACACGTTTCAATATTTCGCTGACTGAAGGAGTAGAAATGGTATTGCATGCATTAGAAACAGCCTGGGGGGGCGAACTTTTGGTGCCCAAAATACCATCTTATAAAATCACTGAGGTGGCGGAAGCTATTGCACCTGAATGTAAGCAAAAGGTTATTGGAATAAGAGCTGGCGAAAAAGTACATGAAGAAATGATTACAAGCTCAGATTCATTTAGTACTTATGATCTCGGGAAATATTACGTGATATTACCGCAAACTCGAAATTGGAACCTTGATGAATTTATCAGGCATTTCAATGCAACGAAGGTACCTGAAGGGTTTACTTATAACTCAGGAACCAATACGGAATGGTTAACCGTTACTGATCTGCGCAAACTGATACGTGATCATGTGCAGCCCGATTTCCAATTGGTTTAAAATTTAATAATTAAATGACTCCCATACCATACGGAAGACAGCACATTACAGCAGAAGACCTGAAAGCAGTAACTGACACCTTGCAGTCAGATTTTCTTACGCAGGGCCCTCAAATTGCTGCTTTTGAAGCAGCGTTTGCTGAATACATCGGCGTACAATATGCAGTTGCCCTCAGTAATGGCACAGCCGCCCTGCATTTATGTGCCATGGCTCTGAATGTAAATGAAAATTCGAATGTGATTACAACGCCTATCACATTTGCTGCCTCAGCCAATTGTGTACGTTATTGTGGTGGTAATGTTCATTTTGCAGATATTGATAAGGCAACATACCTGCTTGATCTGAATAAAGTGGAATCGCTAATCCGGTCAAAAACTCAAGGTTTTTTTCATGGAATTATCCCTGTAGATTTTGCCGGCAGAGCCATAAACATGGAGGAATATAAATGGCTTGCTGAAAAGTATAATTTATGGATCATTGAAGATGCCTGCCATGCGCCTGGCGGTTATTTTACAGACTCCATGGGTAAGAATCAATACTGTGGCAAATGCAACTATGCTGATCTCGCCATATTTTCTTTTCATCCTGTCAAGCATATTGCCTGTGGCGAAGGTGGCATGATCACAACCAATAATGAAAGACTGTATAAAAAGCTGCTTCTTTACAGAACACATGGCATTACCAAAGATCCTGCATTGCTACATGAGAATCATGGAGGTTGGTATTATGAAATGCAGGAGCTGGGTTATAATTACCGGTTGACAGATTTTCAAGCCGCCCTCGGCTTATCTCAATTAAAGAGGGCAGATGAAGGGTTGAACCGAAGAAGGGAAATTGCAGCCATATATGCTGAAGCATTTAAGGATGTGGCTGATATCCATGGTCAGTCAGGATCACTCGAAGGACATGCTTACCATTTATATATAGTAGAAGTGGAGGACAGGTTGGCATTGTACAATCATTTAAGGGCTAATAATATTTTTGCCCAGGTTCATTATATACCTGTACACACACTTCCCTATTATTTGAAAAAACATTTTCACATCCGCATTAATATATTAAAGTTTCTGATGTTCTTCCTGATTGCATAGCTAAATTGGCAGCCAACCTGGC
>MWVX01000141.1_pt1 | contig 19849 bp, 15 predicted proteins | sample 1047311 | NCBI WGS metagenome assembly MWVX01 (sample SAMN06349984, study PRJNA376086) | soil metagenome | isolation source: MtG-4 sample Antarctic (ecotone) soil | place: Antarctica | collected 2015-01-13 | reverse complement strand
GTGGAACAGCGCCAATACACCATATCCACTGCCGTACCTTATGAGCAAAAAGCAAAAAATGTATGCACTTATTGGCAGCAAACCACGCCTTTTGGTGGAGGAAACTATACTGCTGAAGTTTATCAGGAGGGCTATCTGCTTGCCTCTAAAAGTTTTGAGTTAAAATAGAAAAGCGAAACATAAGTTAAAATAGGGCTCTAACCTGCGCCCTGCCTGTATTTACAATCGGATTATCCCCTGTTGCCCTCCCTTCGTAATTAAGTGACATCTCAATAAACTGAGAAATTTTTCTGTCGAAAGAAACATTAAGCAAATAATTTTGCCCTGATTGCAGACCTTCAAGCATGGTGTATTGAACAGGGGTATTGGGAGCCCCGGAATAATCCACATTTGCAAACGTAAGATTGAGATTGATTACACTTTTGGCAATCACATTATATTTTAAATCTACCATGACTTTATTATTTAAGGCTGTTTCTCCTACTTCACCCCAAAAATTTTTACTCGTAGAATATTCATAGCCCAGGGTAATTCGAAAAACACTTGAGGGCTGAAAAACGAACTGCGGTTCGCTTATATAGCCTTTTATAAGATAGTTATTGCCGGGGTAGAATTGAGCAGCATAGACCTTCTCATTCTTTTCAACCTTTATGATCGTTGAAAATTTTCGGGATATATTCCACCGCAGGCGCAATCCATAATTTTTATTGGTACGCGCTTCTACACCATTTGTGAGTAGTGTTTTCGACCGGTTATTTTGATAGGAAAGGTCGGTTCCAAATTTCGGATTGGTTTTGTTGAAATACAAAAACCCTGACATCAGAGTGGACTCCGAAACCAAAATGCTGTCAGCTATGTGTAGTAAAAAGGGGTTGAACTGAGAGGCAAAATTACCGGCAAGTGTTTTTTTATTAATCTGCAATGATACCAATGAAGAAAACCTCGAAATCAGGTCTTTCAAACCTTCTGCCGATTTCCATAAACTTTTAGGATTTATAGTAATAGATTCATTAAATATTGTGGAGTAGGCCTTAAGAAATTCGTTTGTGGGAATAAGCAGCTTGATGTAGTCAGCATCACTTTGAAACGCAGCAATCTCAAATTCATTGATCTCCTGCGCCTCGTTGCCATTGTAATCGATCCATGTATATACTCCAGTACCATCCGGAACAGGAGCATAGGTAAATTCCTTTTTTTGTTCCTGCACCGATCCTATTTCATACAGTGTGTTTGAAGTAATAAATCCCTTTATCGCCTGCAGATCATATCCTGCACGTGCCAGCACAGACTTATCAGGTTGTATTATGGTTTTTGCTGTGTCTTCAACTTTCAAATTTCTATATGTAATGTTCCACTTTAGGACACTCGCAGGATTCGTCCTAAATTCTGCAGAAAAGTTCGCCGTGTTTCCAATAGCAGATCTCTTAAATTTCATTCCGAGAGGAACGTAATCAATGCGTGAGGCATAATCAATACCAAGCTTTATTTTGGAAGAGTCACGGTTATGAAGATATACCTTCCCCTCATTCCAATAGAAACTCAAAGCAGACAACGTATCGGCCTGTGCATAAATCAGCCTGTTGTATTCCTGTTTTCCAGTTATTCCTATGACAGCACTTTTTAGGAATTTTAGTGTCTGGGAAACATTAATTGATGGCCTGAAAAATTGAGTTTTTTGAGAATCACTCTCGGAAAGCAGGTGGCTCGAAAAGAAATTGATTTGAAATCCTTTATGGCGATAATTACCTGCTAAAGAATTATTAACTCCTTTATAATTGCCTGTGCGATAGAATAAAGATGCTCCATACTGAATATTTCCTATTTCATTACGCTGCAAGTTTAAGTTCACAGAAGCCAGGTGCTCATCAGCCGGTTGCTGTATTGAGGCAATATTCCAATCGCGTTCAAATTCGACGGGTCGGTAGCGTTCAATTGCTTTAAAATTTCGGCTAGCAAATTCATAACCCGCTGTGGTTATTAAAGTCGTCGAAATTACTTTATCGTGGTTTAGAAATATTTTTTGCTGGTATGAAAGATGAGAGGAAACACCGCTATTATCTGAGTTTCCTACAGATGAAAATGTATTCATATCCTGATTAGATAATCCACCCTCCCATGAAACAATCGTATTTTCATTTATATTATAGCCCACTCCCACAGTAAGCAGCTGTGTACGCTGAGGAGCTATCAAGGGAATCACAGGTTCATAATCACCTTGCGGAACTCCTCCTATTGGCGCAGTCCATCGGTATACTCGGCCGTTTACAAGATTGTTGGCAATTATATAATTCCCTTTACCCAAGCCCGTATAGGAAAAGTTGAGTGAGTAAACCGCGCTGTCTGCATTTATAGAATATACATAAATTGTAAAACCAAGCGAATCTATTTTCTTATAAAGTATCCGGTCAGGAGTATAGCCAACGCTATCAATGCTTTGATAATAAGCCTTCTGAATACTATCACCAGATTCCGCTAAAATCACTCGCTGTGAATCGGTTAGCTCTTGCTGAACAGGTTGATTTTTTGCATCCTGTTCAGAGTAAAAATTTGCCCGTACATTCCAATCACCAACAGAGAATTGCTGGCCGGTAAAAACGATCGTGCGCAGGTAAGCTTTTTCTGAATACTGAAATTCAACTGATATGCGCTTATCTTTTGTGATTAGCCTGTTAGGAGTGAAAATAATTTCACCTGCATTGTAGTCAATCACATAATCCCGGTCTGACCCACGAACTATTACTTCGCCATCAATAAAAACGCGTTCTGTCCCGGCAAGAATGATGATATAAGTTTCCCCGTTATTTCCGACAAGCCGGTACGGGCCCTGGTTTCCTTCCACACCAATAAAATCATTTTTAGCATATTTTCCTTTAGCAACTGCAATGCTTGCATTGCTTTTTAGTAGCAGGCTTTCATCTGTGCCCGATGCAGTTAAAAAGCTTGCTCCCTGCAGCTTCTTATAGAAATTCATGAAATATCCTTCTGGCTTTGATAACTCATAATCACCAACTACCAGGGCAGACCTATTCTTTTTTAACTGAATGAAAACTTTATCAAATTCCTGCAACTGCTGTGTGTTTCCCTCCGGCTGTATTGGAATATTATTATCCGACAGGGCTGCAAGCACCTCTACATCACCTGCTAATTTTCCCTGTAGTTGAAGATTGAAATTGGAGTTTACCACCAAATCCTGGTTGTTTCCAAATGTTATACCCCGTGAAAAGCTTCCATTATAATCCACTCCTCCAAGGTCAAGAGTACTGTTTGGATTCAATTCTTTCAGTGAATAGATGATAGGCAGGCGGCTTAAGCTATCGCGCTTATTAAGCAGGGTGTAATCTTTATGATAGTGGTATTTTGTTAAGGAGTAAGGAAGCACCTTGTATTCTGCAATGATGCTGTCGGGCTGAACCTTTCCTTTCCAGAAAAGCAGAGAATGGAATGCATCCAGTTCGAAATCTTCCGGAGGTATATCTTCCTTCGTACTTGCATTCTTAAGATTCAACGAGCCGGGTATAATGCTTACCGTGTCAATTCTAATTGTATCATCTGGCAATGTGAATACCTTACTCCTTAAGTTATTCAATTGTTGAGAATATAGCGGTCGAAGTCCCATTGCTAAAACAAACGCGATAATAGATATCCTATGACGAGTTGCAAATTTCAAAGGGTAGCCGGCATAGTATGAACTGGTTTTCGAAAGGCAGGAAATCTTATGTATGATGTCGAATGATAACGATCTTCGATCTGAATTATTTAGAAGAAAAACAGATCCATCTGGTTCTAATAGCAAACGATTCGCCAGTGATGGTGGTATTAGCGAGCTACCGGCTGTGAACTTTAAAAATAAGGATATTTATATGGATGGCCGGATGCCACATAGCGGAAACGAACATCGAAAACCAATAATTTCTTAATATTGATCTGTAAATTTATAACCCACACCTCTAATGGAGTGAAAGTACCTGGGATTGCGCGAGTCGTCTTCGAAATATTTACGAAACGTCAGAATAAAATTATCAATGGTTCGCGTGGAGGGAAAAACATCATAACCCCATACAGTCTGCAAAATCTGCTTTCTCGACACTACCTCATTCTTCCGCTCGATGAGCAATTTTAACAAGGCGGTTTCGCGCTTGGTTAGTTGAATTGTATCGCTGTTTTTGCTCTTAGCTGTGAAGGTAGCAAAGTTGATTTCATTACCTCCAAAGCTAAAAATATAAGTGCTTTTTTCCTCCGCTGTACCTTTCATGCTATGCCTTACTAACACTTTCACCCGAAGCAACAATTCCTCTAGATGGAAAGGCTTTGTTAAGTAATCATCGGCGCCCATCTTCAATCCCATAACCTTGTCATCACTGGTGTCTTTGGCAGTAAGAAATAGGATGGGGGTTTCATTGTTATTTACCCGGATTGTCTGGCAAACTTCATAACCGTTCAAGTCCGGCAGCATGATATCCAATACTACAAGGTTGAACCGCTGCTCTCCGAATTTTTTGAGCGCTTCGGGTCCTGATACCGCTGTTACCACTTCATAACCCTCTATTTCGAGATTCATCTTGATGGCAGCCAGTAAATTCTCCTCATCTTCAACAATGAGAATTCTGGATTGTGCCATATTTTGATAGGCAGTTGATTGATTGTAAGCCGATGCAGGTGTCGCCATAATGAGTTATTTGTTCAATATTAGAGTTTATATTGATTTTGGAATCACGACCTCAAAAATAGACCCCTTAGGCTTATTGTCTCTCACTATTACCTTTCCTTTATGCAGCGATAAAATGCGGTAAACAATGTACAAGCCAAGACCAGTGCCTTTTGTTTGACGGGTTTCCTCTTGCCCCAGACGGTAAAATTTATGAAAGATTTTTTTCTTCTCCTTATCAGGAATACCGAACCCATTATCTGCAATTTTAAAAACCACATCTTTTCCCTGTTCACATAATGAGACATTGATTGTAGATGCATCAACAGAATATTTTACAGCATTCTCTACCAGATTAGTGATCACACTTGTTAGCGCCATACGGTCTCCTACTACAAAAATGTCTGGTTTTATGTCTGCTTCAAATATCCGGCTACCTTCATATGTTTCATTGATTTTAGAGATAGATGAGTTTGTGATCTCACTTAAGTTACATGCGTCTTTCCGAATCTGAAAAGAATGGCCGTCAATTTTGGCAGCCAGCAGAAGATTTTCTACCAAGGCATGCAACCGATCCATGTCATTGATAGAGTTGCACAACAACATATCGACCTTATCGCGGGGAAGATCCTTCCGCTTTGTCAACGTTTGCAGAGCTACCTTTGATGATGCTATGGGAGATCGTAATTCATGTGTTATCGACAGCAGGAAATTTTTTTGCTGAAGATGAACCCTATTCTCACGTTGCAGGCTATGATTCATCTTAAATGTAACTACCAATAATATAATCAGGAACACTGAACCTTCACCAATGATCATATTTATTTTACTCCTATATTCCTTATCAATCTTTTTTATATTCGACTGATATTCCATATCAATGACTTTGGTTTTAGCCGTATTCTCCACATTTTGAGAGGTGTTTCGCTGATAGATGTAGTTGAGATGTGAAAGCTCTTTTTTCTCCATATATGCCTCAGTACTGATACGTGTCAGGTAAAATATCCACCAAATAAAGGAGGTAAATATGTATGCCACTAAAAGATAGAAAATTAAAAATGGCTTCCTCTTCATGTGAGATGAATCTGATGGTTAATATAGCTCAATTCATGATGGAATTCAGAGATTGCAGATAAATGGATTTTCTATGACAATCGGCAAAGGCCTTATATCCGGTCAATCTTATAGCTAATTCAGATTCTCTTTTTTAAGTAACGGAAGTTCGATAAAAAAGGTTGTTCCAATATTTTTTTCTGATGAGAAGTGTATGGCTCCTCCAAAGCTTTCTACTATGTTTTTGCTAATTGCCAGGCCAAGTCCAGTGCCGGAAGATTTCGTAGTAAAGTTGGGGATGAACACCTTTTTTCCCTCTTCCTCAGATATTCCTACACCATTGTCTGAAACAGAGATCACAATTTGTCCATCTGTGTTCTGGGTAATCACTTTCACATTGCCCGTGCGGTCGTCTGGTATGGCTTGAATGGCGTTAAGAATAAGATTATTGAAAACGCTAAGTAATTGATTTTTATCGGCAGCTACCACATTTTGGTCAGCGTGATTATAAAGTTGTACCTGCACATCTTCTGACTCCAGAAGCAGATTGCATGCTACATTAAGCACCTCATTTACGTTAACAACTTCAACCTGAGGCTGAGGCATCTTGGCGAAGTTGGAGAACTCATTCGCGATCTGACTCAGGTTATTTATTTGCTCAATAAGTGTTAGACATACTCTCTGTGTCATTTCTTTAAGATTTGGAGCATTCTGTTCATATGCTCGTTGAAGATGCTGAATGCTAAGCTTCATGGGAGTTAGTGGATTTTTTATCTCATGAGCAACTTGTCTTGCCATCTCGCGCCAGGCCAGCTCGCGCTCAGACTTCGCCAGCTTATCAGCGCTGGCATCTAATTCACCGATCATTTTGTTATATTCAGATACCAGATTTCCAATTTCATCATTTGCCTGCCATTCGATCAACTCATTACCTGAACCAACCCTAACTTTTTTAAATTTTTCACCTATAAGTGAAAGCTTTTTAGTGATCTGCCTTGAAATAAAGGGCGCCAATAAACCTGCAAGAATTGTTGCCAGCACCAGCACATTTACTAATGCAACGAAAAAGAAACCAACCTGCTCATTAAGATTTGCTTTGGAGTTGAAATAGGGCAGATGTATGTATACCAGCGGACGGCCCATACTATTTCGAATTGATTGGTAGCCAGAGAAGAATTTAAGCTTTCCAACCTGTTCCTCTTTTACCAACACGGTTTGGCCCTGGCCGGATAATTCATGGAAAGCGAAGGGGTTGATTTTTTTTGATATCAGGCCCTTTTCAAAAAAGCTTCTTTGAGAAGAAGCTACAAGATCTCCATGCAAATCATAAAAATTTATATCAATATCCTGCACCTCTGCCAGCACATCTATATTTTTTTTCAACACGTTTTCAAATTCGCCTGCGCCACGATAGGACAATGAATCCTGAATATAGATAAATTGTATAGACTTACTGATGCGGTTCATTTTATCCGTTACTGTTTCCATCGCCAGATTATTGAATTGCTTCAGAAAAAAAGTTCCTGCGACATAAGCAATAATCAGCAGCATAGTCAAAATAAACATCATAAAGAAGCCATGAATAAGCATGCGAAGCGATGCTCTTCTGAAAAAATTTCTGATAGATTGAAGATTTGGATGTATGCTAATGATGTTAAATATCAACACCAGCAAAGTGATGTTAAAAAGTACAACAAATAGGAAGGAAAAATATGAGGTGAAGTATGAAAACCAGTTGTTTTCTTTAGAAACTACAATGATCAGGTTGCTGCCCGCATTATAAAGAAGATGATTGCTGCCTCCATCATCTAAATATTTTTCCTCATATGTATTCGGGGAAATCCATCGCAAACGGTAATCGTAAAAGTAATTTCCGCTCTGTTTCACCAAATGCTGATTGTTATATATAGCATAAGAATATTGCGGGGTAACAAATGGTAATTTATCTTTTTCTTCAAGAAGCAACTCCGGATAAACACCGGCACTTTTATATGCATCAGCTGTTAATTGAACATTTAAATGGCCTAAGAGTGAATCATTATCTTTTATAGGATATTGCGCGAGATAGCTGAAAGTTCCGGAAGGAGATGTATACTTATACAACTGGTTTTTAATCACCTCCTTTTTACCGGATTTCATTCTGTTTTCAGTTGTAAAACCAAACTCCTCACCTGCCACCGGCAAAAGATATCCGTCCTTATCGAAAGGATAATAGTGAATCTCATACCGGCTAAAGCCTTCCTGAAAATATAATTGTTGCAGCCTGTTGGCAAGAGTTTTTCCAGCCAGTTGTGGTGATTTAAAAAAATTAATTATAAAATCATCATCAGGAATTTGTTGTTGCAAGTCGGTGAGAAGAAATTCTGTAACCGCATCGCCCGAGGTGATTAGCTTCTCAGCAAAATTTACCCTCGTATCCTGTTCCTTTTTCTCGCTATAAACTTGCAGCAACGCAGCGCCTGAAGCCGATACAAAAACAAGCAATGTAAATATTCGTGCAAAGTTCAAGGCTCCCCTTGGGCGAATGCTGAAGTAAGGCAGAATTATGATGAGCATATTCACCCACATCATTACCCACAGGCCAGAAATTCCCTTATCATGAACGAGATAATATATGAAGGCAAGTGTGGTGCAGGTGAGAAGAACAATTGCATTGTCCAGAGAGTTTAACGCCCTGCGCCGCAGTGTAGATATAATTTTTACTGAGAGCAAAAACAGGCAAATAAATATAATGGCTATACACACAACGGCCGCTAGGCTGAAGTAATCCGGCTGCAATGGATTTATAAGGGCAAACTGTATTTTTGAGTCATGCACCAATGCGCTTATGACACCAACCGTATAAATGGTGAGATAAAAGATGATAAAATACCCCACCAGGTGAAGCACATAATTGAGAACGGAATGAGAAGGTACATTAATTCTGATCTGCACTTTATTTGTAATATAAATGCACGCCCAAAACAAAAACAATAACTGTATGATGAGGCTGCCCAGGGAAGAAGCGACGCCTTCTGAAGCAAAAAGCTCGGGATTAAAAATTCGCCAGTTTAAAACACCCTTCAGAAGTATGCTTCTATCTGATAATAAAAAATATAAACCGATAAATAATACGGACAAGATCAATGGTCGGAGCCACACAAGCCGTTGATCCGGCAGGAGATTTAATACTTGGTGAAGAAAGACAACGAAAAGTATGAGAGAGGCAACAAAGAATAGAAGTGCCGCTCCACTTGCCCTACCAGAATAGTCTACAGGATCTATTCCTACATAAAATAGAGGCTTTCCAGATAAATCATTCACAGGAAGATGATCAGGACGACTTATCTTGGACAACAAGAAATAATTTTCCAGATCGAACAATTTATTGAAGTGAGGTTTCAGATAACTATTTGACGTCTCATATGAATATTTTACCGGAACAAGGGCTGAGACATGAAAGATTTCTCCGGATCTGTTTACGGGAAGCACTTTTTCTACTACTATAAAATATCCATTGCGGAATTTCTGAAAACTTATAGCTTCTTTAGATTCAGATGATCTTTGACCTGGTATCACTAAATTTTGCGACCAGAATACCAACGAGTCATTTTGATATATCAGGATCTCATAATCTTCCGAACTGAAGGCTGAAATATTACGCCAGTACGATTTGGATTCTATAATTCGTATCATCGCCGGATCCGACAGCTTTTGTTGAAATTTCAATTGCAGATCAGAAACCTTCGAAGAAAGTTTGGCGGCAGCATGCTTAAGTTCGGATGTTTTCCGGCTAAAGCTTCCAATATTATGTGAGAGGAATAGACACAGGATTGATAGTAGAAGGAAAATGATCCTATATGTTCTTAAAAACTTCAATAGTTCATACCCATGAGTTGATCATAAGCAGCGCAAATTTACAATTTTGCGATGGTGGACTGAAAGAGCAAATGCGAAGCCACCTACTTATTTATATATTTCCTTAGCGTGCGACCAGAGTAAATCCATTTCACCCAATGTCATATCTTTTAATTTCCTGTCTTGTTTTTCGGCGGTATCTTCCATCATGCGAAAGCGGGAGATAAACTTTTTATTCGTTTTTTCAAGGGCAGCTTCGGGGTCGATTTCAAGAAAACGAGAGAAATTAATGAGGGAAAAGAGCAGGTCGCCAAATTCACTTTCCATTCTTTTTTTTTCCTCAGCAGGGAGATCTTCACGGCTGGCATATTCCGAAAATTCTTTCAGCTCCTCCTCTACTTTCATCCAAACATCTTGCTTATTCTCCCATTCAAAACCTACCTGCTTCGCCTTATCCTGGATGCGAAATGCTTTCACTACTGCCGGCAGCGATTGCGGTACACCCTCGAGTACAGATTTCTTTCTTTCTTTCATCTTTATCTGCTCCCAATTATGCTTCACATCTGCTTCCGAATTTACCTTAACCAGTTCTTCTGAATTCTCAGGAAATCCATAAATGTGAGGGTGGCGGCGGATGAGCTTATCACAAAGGGCATTTATAACAGATGTAATATCAAATGCGCCTTGTTCAGAAGCGATCCTGGAATAAAAGACCATATGCAGCAGAATATCTCCGATCTCTTCCTTTAGAAGCTTCATATCATTATCATCAATTGCATCAGCCAATTCATAGGTTTCCTCAATAGTAAGCAGCCGCAAAGAGTCAAGAGTTTGTTTTTTATCCCACGGACATTGTTCCCGCAGGTCATCCATAATTTTTAACAATCGGCCGAAGGCAACCTGGGAAGCATTCATCATGATAAGTTCTAAAGTAAGAAAAGTATGAAGGCCGTATGCTACTAATTAATCTCTTTTAAAGGTCAGGTGGGCTTGACTCTTATTATTAATAATGGATAACAAATTTTTTATACAAATTATCAATGGCCTGTGCCTGTCTGCAAGTAATGGTCAGAGGAAGAAGATCATTCTTTCCTGGTATCAATGGGTCCACCTAATGATTCTCGCATCTGAGTATCCGCCTGTACATTTTTCATCTTATAATAATCCATGATGCCAATATTGCCACTTCTGAATGCTTCCGACATAGCCTGTGGAATAAGCGCTTCCGCTTCAATAACTTTTGCGCGCATTTCTGCACCACGGGCTTTCATTTCCTGTTCGGTGGCTACAGCCATAGCACGCCGTTCTTCCGCTTTAGCCTGGGCAATGTTCTTATCTGCATTTGCCTGATCCATCTGCAATTGAGCACCAATATTTTTGCCTACATCAATGTCTGCAATATCTATAGAGAGAATTTCGAAAGCTGTGCCTGCATCAAGCCCTTTGGCCAGCACCACTTTTGAGATGGAATCCGGGTTTTCCAAAACATCTTTATGCGACCCTGCTGAGCCAATGCATGTCACAATGCCTTCGCCCACACGTGCAAGCACGGTTTCCTCACCGGCGCCACCTACCAGCTTGTTGATGTTTGTGCGAACAGTAACCCGCGCTTTGGTGATTAGTTGTATGCCATTTTTGGCAACGGCTGTTACAGGTGGCGTATCAAGCACCTTGGGTTGCACAGACATCTGTACGGCTTCAAACACATCACGGCCTGCAAGGTTGATAGCTGTAGCCATTTTCCAATCAAGAGGAATGTTGGCTTTATCTGCCGAAATGATTGCACGTATAACCTGGTTCACATTGCCACCGGCTAGAAAATGTGTTTCTATTTCGTTTGAAGAAACTCGCAGCCCGGCCTTGGTAGAATTGATGAGCGCATCCACCACCAATGCCGCAGGCACCTTGCGTATGCGCATTGCAATCAATTGTCCTATCCCAATTGGCGCTCCCGCTACAAGTGCACGAATCCATAAATTGAGCGGCACTATGTAGAGAAATAAAAAAATAAGTATGATGGCAAAGGCAGCCACAATTCCTAAAAAAACCGGATCCATTGCATTAAGTTATTTGCTTAATGAGAATTTTATTCATTGAAACTTTAATCACCTCTATTTTATTGCCTTCATCAATATACTCTCCCATAGACTGCACCTCATAGGTTAAATCATTAAATAATCCTGTGCCTATAGGTCCAATCTTGGACAATGCCATACCTACATCGCCCACTTTTATTTTTGACTGATCTATCTGGTTCATTTTACCCTTCACTGTATCTTTCAGCGTAAGACCATTGAACAATCCAGTCTTGAATCCGAAGGCGATGGATAAAAATGTAAAGATTGCAGTACCAGCTAAGGTTATGCAGCCTGCAACAACACCAAAATTGTTGAAGGCTAAAACTACTCCACCTATCATCGTCAACGTTCCAATGGCAGCAAAAATGGTAATACCGGGAATAAAAAAGACCTCTAAAAAAACAAATAGCCACCCAATAAATAAAATCAATATCACCATCCACCAGCTCATCGTATAGAGGTTGAACCTGCAAATATAATTGGGAATTTCTATTATATTAATGGGAAACCACAGGCCATCGGCAGATCTTAGACAAAGCCGAAGTGCATTGCAATTTCTTTATTCGGTTGAAATTCGGATTGTATCTGAAAATCCATCTGTGGTATAATACATTCCCAACTAATCTCCTGGTTATATTTGCTATCCCATGAAGGTAAAGCTGATCACCGTTTCAAAAGAAGATGATGGGCCAGTGAATGCAATTTTCTCTGATTATGCCAAAAGACTGATTCACTATTGCAACTTTGAATATATTAATATCCGCCCTACGAAAAGTTTATTGGCAGAAGAACAAAGAAGTTCCGATGCATCTAAGTTTTCGAAAAAAATCTCTGCCCGAGAGGAGATGGTATTGTTAGATGAGCAGGGAATAGAATTAACCTCATTTGCTTTTGCAGAACTTTTAATGAAAAAAATGAATTCCGGAACTAAGGGCCTGTGCTTCGTAGTGGGTGGCGCTTATGGTTTTCATAAAAGCATATACGACAAAAGCTCTCTGATGATCTCACTCTCAAAAATGACCCTGCCTCATCAACTTGCCAAAATTGTTTTTATAGAACAGCTCTACCGGAGTTTCACCATCATTAAGAATGAGAAATATCATCACTGAGCTCCATGGTAGTTATCTTGAATTTTGTAATATCTCTGATGGATTTATAAGAAAGAATTAATAGACATCGAATTTCACGGAAAGTTTTATCAGCTAAAACACTTTTAGTAACATACCTTACGCATATGAGCATTGCCGTTATTATTATCATTATTACTGTTGCTGCGTCACTTTTAGCATTTCAATCCAATGACCTGATGAATCGCTGGCTGATGAAGCCGTATGCCATAAAACATGGTAATCAATGGTATCGATTTCTTACCTCAGGGCTTATTCATGCAAACTGGCTGCACCTGTTCTTCAATATGTTCGTGCTTTATTCATTTGGTCCATTGGTGAATGCTTATTATTCAGCAGAGTTTGGAAGCCGGGGCTGGTACTATTTTATTCTGCTATACATCGGAGGTCTGTTAATCTCTGATCTACCTACATATGCTAAACATCAGAATCATCCATGGTATTCAAGCCTCGGAGCAAGCGGAGCCATATCATCTGTGCTCTTTGCATTTGTACTATTAAATCCGTTGGGTACCATTTATCTGTATTTTATTCCTATGCCGGGCATTGTGATGGGTGTATTATACCTTGCATATTCATGGTATATGTCAAGAAAAGGCGGAGATAATATAAATCATGACGCTCATTTTTACGGTGCTGTGTTCGGCATTGTTTATACCTTGCTGCTAAGGCCATCGCTCGGTTTGGAATTTATTAATCAACTTTTTAGGCGAGGGTGATCTGCATTCAGCAAAGCGAATTTTTCATACCCAGTGAAGATGAACTGAATCCTAACGCGACGATGAATGTTTGTTAACTACTTTGAATTTTTTAAAAATAGATTACTCTACTGAATGATTGACCTGAGAAGCGATACCGTTACACGGCCAACTCCGGAAATGCTTAATGCTATGATGCAAGCTAAAACCGGCGATGATGTTTTTAGAGATGATCCAACAATAAAGGAGCTCGAAGCAAAGGCAGCATCTCTTTTCGGAATGGAAGCAGCATTGTATTGTCCCTCTGGCACCATGACTAATCAATTAGCGGTAAAAACCCATACCCAGCCGGGCGATGAGGTGATTATTGAGCAGACCAACCATGTATATTTTTATGAAGCAGGGGGCATGGCCTTTCATTCAGGATGCTCCGTACGGCTAATCAAGGGCGATCGCGGGAGAATAAAACCGCAGGACATCCTTGACAACATAAACCCCGAAAATGATCACCATGCACGCACCAGGCTGGTTAGTATAGAAAATACCGCAAATCGTGGAGGAGGCAGCTATTACACTTTGAGTGAGATGGGCGCTCTCAGCGAAACTGCGCATTATACCGGATTGAAAATTCATCTTGACGGTGCGCGAATCTTTAATGCTTTAGTTGAATTGAATATTTCACCTATTGAAGTCGGTAAGCATTTCGACTCCGTATCGTTTTGCTTATCAAAAGGGCTTGGGTGTCCTGTGGGCAGCTTGCTGTTATCTAATGAAGATTTCATTAAGCGGGCAAGAAAATACAGGAAGATTTTCGGTGGAGGAATGCGACAGGCTGGCATTCTTGCAGCAGCGGGGATTTATGCTTTAGATAATAATATCGAAAGATTAAGAGATGATCACCAGAGAGCAAGAACCATTGGCCAGGTATTGTCATCAAAAAAATTTTTGGAATGGATGATACCGATTGATACCAACATTATCATTTTTAAATGTACTGAAGAAATGCCAGCAAATCAGTTCTCTACATTTTTGAAAGAACATGATATTCTTGCCGTTGATATTGGAAGGAATCAGGTGAGAATGGTAACTCATCTAGACATTGATGATTCAAAAGTTGATAAAGTATGCAGTGTCTTAAATCAGATGGAAGACCGGCCACTAAATATTACGCAACATAATGCCTTTACAGCTTTGAACCGATGAAGCGATTCAGAAGATGACTGCAATTCAGCTTTCGAATAGATTACTAATTGCCGTTACAACTTTGTCAGATTATCGGCCATACGTTGCAGCCCTGGCGAATTTGTCTCGCAAACAATTACATATTGATTTATGTACGCTCCCTGCACGGAAAGCCTTTCTTATAAATATTTACAATGCATTTGCGCAAGTGCTTATTAGAGAGCAGCACCCTGATTTAACCGCATATATAACAAGATATAAATTTTTTAGCAGGACGGCAATTTTGATTGCAGGAGAAAATCTTTCACTTAACGACATAGAACATGGCCTCTTAAGGCATTCATCGGTCTGGTGGAGTTTCGAATATTTAAAAAGATTTTTAAGAGTGAATTTAAAAAATCTATGCGGGTACCTCTTGATTACAGAATTCATTTTTGCTTTAAATTGCGGCGGTGTAAGTTGCCCGGCAATTGCATTTTATAAGCCCGGTAACATACACATTCAAATTGGATGATCAATGAAGGCATTTTTGGCGGATGATGTTAAATTTGAACGAGGATCTACCCTGCTTTACATATCTTCCATCTTCAATTGGTACCGCGGAGATTTTGGTGGCTTTAGAGTATTCTTAATTTGCTCAGAGAGGAGAAAATGATTCCTAAAAATAATAAAATTCGCCACCGCTTTAAGCCATATGACTGGAGTATCTTTCAGGGAAATTCTCCGGGAAAAAATCAGTCGTATTGATGAAAGAAAAATGGTGGTATATCCGGCCTGGATGCCTCCTTCTAATGGTGCTGCTTCATCTTCCTTTTCTCCACGCAGATCCTGACATTAATCTAACGAAGAGCCGCGATGCTTTCACTGATGAGGGTTTGAATACCAGCCAGCTTCGCAACTATGTCAATCATCATTACCTCGACTTTATGGAATGCGACAATTTAGTGAAAACACCATTATTCAATGCCACACTGTATATACCCCTAAAGATTTTCGGTACAAAGCTCATCATTGCACGTCTGGTAGTTTTAATTACTTTTATCATATCTATATATTTCGCCTCTATCAATTTTAATTCGATCTTTTTCACCCCTTTACTTTTAGCTATTACTCTCCTTCAGTATTATGTATTTCAGTACACTCATTTTAGTCTAAGTGAAATGATGTCTGTAGGATTTATCCTTCTCGGCACCTCTTTTCTTTATAGATTCATTACAGAAGATAGCAGCAATCACTGGAAGTTATTCCTTGCCTCCATATTTATTTCACTCGCATATTATTGTAAAATTCAGTACCTCTATATGGCCGCATTTATTCCTTTAGTGTTGATACTTGTTCCCGTCTTTCAAAAAAACAATACTATTCGACGTAAAGTTTTCCATCTAATTTATGCGGTGGGTTGGGTGCTGTTTTTTCTTTGTATCTATTATTTTATGTGGTATGAGCCACATAAAGCTGCATTTAATTATGTGTTGCACAATCAGGCAATGGATAAATTTGCACCATTCACTGCAATTCCGCGAACCGTTGCATTTAACATATTTTATGTTTTATTCAGCAATCAAGATTTCCTTTTCAACTCAATTGCACTGCTCTGTTTTTTAACAGGATCAATTGTCTTCCTTCGCACCAATGATTTGAAATTTAAAGCTGCCTTTATCCTCTGCCTGGTTTGGGTGCTACTTGAATTACAAAAGCTTTCTATGCCCTATTTGCCTTCACGATATTTAGTAAGTTATTATTTCGCCACAGGGCTGTTGTGCACCATCGTTTTGCGCAAGATGATCAGTACTACTGAGGAAAAGATCTATTTCTTTCCAGTGAAAACCCTTGGAATTATATTCATCTCAGTCTTTACTTTAAAGAATGCACTCGACTATTATACGTTGCTGAACAGGAGAACATATAAAATTGCAATCATCAATGATTATTTTTCGAAAACCATCATTAATCCCCATGCGTTGGTTTTAGGACCGTGGTCGCCGTCTCTTAACTGGGACAGCAGAGCTATCTGCAAACCGGTATGGAAAAATTTTATGAACGATAAAAACATTTTAGAACAACACCCACGAATCATCATCTCAGAACCGGATGAAGCTGAATCGAATCAGGCTTATTCCTCTCAAAATATTAATTTAAATGATCATGCAGATTCTGTAAGAAAGTTTAACGTGGGAAATTGGAACATCAATATTTTCTGGATTTCCGAACCTCCTTCAGATTAGTACTCTTTTTACAGCCTGAGAATTCAGAAACCTACAGCGATTCAGCATTCATAACTCTCTCCGCCTTTTCATTCCTTCTATGCTGCCGGTATTTCAATATCATATAAAGAATTACAGAAAGCAATATTATGATGGTTCCAATAAAAAATCCCGGAGGCAGCTCTTTCTGTTCATGATAAAATATAAATGCAAGAAAAATTCCATATACAGGCTCCATATTTATTGAAAGGTTGGCTGTGAAAGCAGAAACATGCTTTAATGCTTTCATCGATAGATTGAAAGGGATGACGGTACACACTATTGAAAAAATGGTAAGTAATAACCACTCATTGTTTGACGGAAAATATTTATCGGTAGGAAAAAGAAAAAGGTAAGCAGGCATCAGCAGGGTGAGATAAATAAACCCGCTGCACAATTCATAGGTTGTTACTGTTTCAGAATTATATCTAGTCATCAGCAGCGTATTTTGAATTGTGAAAATGGAGCCAAGAAATGCCGAGACCAGCCCCAGTATTATACCTGTGCGGTATTCTGCGTTGAATTGAAAGATCATAAACATTCCTATGGCGGCAAGAAGTCCAAGCATTAATTCATACCAGTGAAAGCGGCGACCGGTTATCATGGGTTCGAGCAGGGAGGAAAATACCGCAATCATTGCAAGGCAACTCATGCCAACCGAGATATTGGAATATTTGATAGAGCCATAAAAAAAGAGCCAGTGAACAGCTACAAGCAGTCCAACTAAACTTACACGGAAGGTGTCCCTCAGATTCAGCCGTTTCACCCGATTAGAAAAGCAACCAATCAGAAGCCAGCATATTGAGGTTAGCAGCATGCGGTACCACACCAATACACCCTCTGATAAATTAATAGCGCGGGCAAAGATGCCCGTAAATCCCCAGAGCAAAATTGAGATGTGTAGAAAAAGATAGGCTTGTCTCATACTCTTATAAGACTTATAGTTGATTAACTTTGATAAACCTCTAGTGAAATGAATATTGAGGAACTGCAATTTATCTGTAAAGGATTACCAGCTGTAACAGAAGACATCAAGTGGGGCAATGACCTTTGCTTTTGCCTTGCAGGTAAAATATTTTGTACGGCTGGACTGGTTCCTCCACTTCGGATTGCATTTAAGGTGAAAGCTGAGGAATTTGATGAATTGACTTCAATTACGGGCATCATTCCAGCATCCTATTTGGCCCGTAATAAATGGATTCTGGTTGAAGATTCATCTGTGCTCAATAAAGAACAATGGGAAAAATACATTTACCAATCTTATGCATTAGTGAAAGCCAAATTGCCAAAAAATTATTAAAGAATTTACCGGATACGAAATAGCTCATGATGTAAACAAACAGCTAAGGTGATGGTTATATCCTTATTTTAATATTGTGTTTTCTCTTTTCCAAAAAAAGGGCGACCAGAAGCCCGCCCCTTTCACTAACTCCATTCGTATTTTATTCTTGCGTAAGCAACTTAATTTCCACTCGACGGTTTTGAGCGCGGCCGGCGGATGTTTTATTATTGGCAATCGGCGATGCTTCCCCATAACCCGCAGAATTTAATCTGTCAGAGTCAATTGCTTTATTTTCAAAATATTTTTTAACCGCGTCAGCTCTGCGATGTGAGAGGTCATGATTTTTTGCGCTGTCGCCCACATTGTCGGTATGGCCATCAATCTGCCAATAGGTTTGAGGATATTGAGTCATAATCTCTGCAATCACATCAAGCACTGCGAAGGATTGTTTGGTAATAACATCTTTGCCGGTTTGGAACTGAATGGACTTCGCGCTGAGATTGATCTTTTGAATTTCTTCTTTCTTTGGAACGGGGCAGCCTGCGTTCGAGCCAGGCCCTGGCACGCCCTGGCATTTATCTTTGTTGTCGGGCACGCCATCGTTATCACTATCCGGACAACCCTGATATTGGGTTGTACCTTTTTGCGTAGGACAAGCATCTGTTTTATCAGAAATGCCATCACCATCTGTATCAGGGCAGCCACTCATTTGAACCACACCTTTCTGATCCGGGCACTGATCCTCCTTGTCGGTAACACCATCGCTATCGCGATCAGGGCAACCCCTCATCTCTTTTGTTCCCTGTTCGTTGGGGCAGGTATCATCTTTATCTGCAATTCCATCTGCATCTGCATCCGGACAACCATTTAAAGCTGCAGGCCCCGCCTGATCGGCACAGGCATCTAATTTATCTGCCACGCCATCATTATCGCGATCAGGGCATCCCATTGTTGTTGTTGGCCCTGCAAGATCGGGGCATGCATCATCGTCATCTTCCACACCATCATTATCAGAATCGCTTTCACCAAACCGCAGAACAAGACCAGCAGAATGATTAAAGTAGCTTTGATTTCCCGTTACCCGTTCCTCATTGCCCGGCACCAGACGGTAAGCCGACTGAAGATAGATTCCAAAGTCTTTCCACAACCATAAATTAAGCCCTAACCCCCCTCCTACATTAGCGCGTAATGTATCATCTGACATAATATTAGCTCCGCCTCCTGCAAAAAGGTAGGGAGCAATAGCGGCATCCTCTTTTATGATATAACCATTATCAAATTTATACCTAAGATCAACATCCCCATCGACAAATCCTCTTGCTCCTATTTCATTGCCATTGTTAACAGTTGTAATTCTTGCTCCCCCTACCTGCACTCCAAGAGCAAAAGAACGATTGAGCGAACCGGCTATAGTTAATTTGCTGAAAGCCGGAGCAAGATTCCAATTCAGGGTCTTGGAAAGATCTCCAAAATTGTAAGGTGCATTAAAATCTATTATATTTAATCCTGCTCCAAGGAGCCAAAGACGCTTGGTGCTTTGGGCATTAATCAACCCACCGAACAAATTAAGTGTCAATACAACGGTAAACCACCTTGACGATATCTTACTTCACTCAAATGATTTAACGGAAAGGTCAAAAGCCTGGTTGGCAAGCAAAGAGGTAGGTGCCTCATTGAAAGATGGCCTTGAAAACCTGCAAGGTC
>MWVX01000140.1_pt1 | contig 19865 bp, 16 predicted proteins | sample 1047311 | NCBI WGS metagenome assembly MWVX01 (sample SAMN06349984, study PRJNA376086) | soil metagenome | isolation source: MtG-4 sample Antarctic (ecotone) soil | place: Antarctica | collected 2015-01-13 | reverse complement strand
AGACAACCAACTCCACTTTATTTTCATCAATACCATTTTCTCTTATCCTTTTTAGTACATCATTTTTTGTCGAGTCAGTATCAACAAACAAATTCACTTTTACGAAAGGAGTAAGCTCCTTAATCATTTCTAATAATAAGAGGGCTTTGCTTTCACTTCCGCCCTGATTATTACTTCTGGATCTCCATGACAACCACACTGCTTCTTGCTTTTCCCATTCGGCTGGAAATGTGAAATATTCTTCTTTTGATGTTTGTGCTTGTGTGTTAGTGGTAAGTAAAAAAAAGCTAATTACAAATGCAGATCGCAAACTGGACCAGGTAGGACAGGAAAGTTGCATAAGAGCTGTTTAAAGTGTATGGTAAGGTACTATCAATGATTCAATCGCCTTTGATTCCCCTATCCAATTCTTACCGCCAATCCGGATTGCTATTACTGCCGCTTCCGGGTAAGGCAGTTGCACCGGTACCATCCTTATTCATTATATACAAGCGGTTACTGCCGCTTACAGTTCTTGAAAAAATTATTTTATTTCCATCAGGGGAAAAACGGGGAGCACGGTCAAAATCAGGGCTTGTGAGTGCCGTTAGCCGCGTAGGGCTGGTGCCATCGGCGTTCATTATGTAAATGCCTTTTTCTCCTCTGCGCTCAGAGATAAATATAATTTGTTGGCCATTGGGGCTCATGTGCGGTTGAAAATCAATACCCGTCTCATTGGTCAGCCGCACTCTGTTAGTGCCATCCACATTCATGGTATAAATTTCATTATCACCGGTAAATACAGAGCTAAAAATAATCTTGCTGCCATCCGGACTGAAATTGGGATGAGAATCCCCAAACGCAGTACTGCTTAAGCGTTTTCTGTTGCTACCATCCGCATTCATAATATAAATACCATCTAAAGGTCCATCTCCTGAAACGAAGGCGATTTTGGAATTGTCCGGACTGAATACAGGGTCAGCGCTACCAATAGCTGGATCGGTTAACCGTGTTTGTCCGCTGCCATCAGCATTCATCACGTATATGTTAAACTTGTTTACTACACCACGGATAGAAGCAAAAACTATTTTACTGCCATCGCTATTCCACCGTGGATTTGAATTAAAACCGGCATTGTTTGTTAAGCGTGTTTGCTGTGATCCCTCCTGGTTGGTGACATAGATCTCAAAATCGCCATTGTCACGGTTAGTGCTAAATGCTATTTTTCCGGATGATGAACCGGAGGGATTGTTACTATCATCTTTTTTGCATGAAGTTGCAGACATTATAACTGCAGATAAAATTAAAAACAAACAAATTGACTGAGAATGTTTCATTGTAAAAATTTTAATAATTATTGAATTAGCATCTTCTTTAGGATATTTCTGGCAGGGAAGCGGCTGGCAAAGGCTTCATTTACAAATAACCCGGCCACCATTTTTTGGTTGGCTTCTATCTTTTTTTCATTGCATAAAATAACCACGAAATACAATGGTAAATTATACCCTAAACATGTGATGGTTAGGGCTGTGATGTATGGTAAGGATGACACTAAATGTGAGTAGATCAACGGCTTTAATAAATTGGAATAATTGCAGGAAATAAAACCTCAATTCATTGAAATAAGAGTTACCCAAAAAAGGGCTAAACGATCTTTTCATTCACCGCTTTGGAAACAGCTTCGGTTTGAGAATGTACCTGCAGTTTTTCGTAGATCTTTTTGATGTGCGTTCTTACGGTATCAATACTGATGGCAAGAAAGGCTGCTATCATTTTGTAACTGTTGCCTTTGGAAAGACTCGAAAGAATTTCTTTTTCTTTTGGAGTAAGCTTGTATTTGTTTTCCTGGCGGGGAGGTGTTTGTTGCATGCTCTGAATAACCAGCCTGGCAATACCCGGCGACATAGGGGCACCGCCTGCTAAAACTTCATGTATGGCATCTTCCAGCTTTTCTGAAATATGCTTTTTAAGTAAATAGCCCGAAGCTCCTGCACAAATAGCATCCAGCACATGCTGGCTGTCGTCAAACACCGTAAGCATTATAATAGCCACCTTCTGATCAAATGTGCGGATGGTTTTTACCGCTTCAATGCCATTCACTACAGGCATATCAATATCCATTAAAATAACATCAGGATTTATTTCGCTCACCTGCTGCTGCACATTTTGCGCCGTATCAAATGAACCGAGGAATAAAAGATCTTTTGAACACTGAATGAGGTGCTCAAGACTTTCCCGCAGGCTTCTGTTGTCATCAAATATTACTATTCCTGTTGTCATGGTTCAGTGCAGCAAATTGTGGAAATTATTTTTTTCTGCCAATACCCCAATCATGTGAGGGGCACGTCCAGCATTATAGAAGTGCCGCTGCCAATCATTGTGCGGTAGTGTAATAAGGCAGGCATTTCCTTAGCTCTTTCTTTTATGTTGCGAATACCATTTCCTTTCGTGGTAATGGCTTCATCAAACCCCTGCCCATCATCCGTAATATTCAGTTGCAAATTTTTACCGTCATACCTGATAGCAATATCAATGTTGCTGCAGTTGCTGTATTTGGCAGCATTATTAATTGCTTCTTTATAAATCAAAAAGAAATCTTTCTTTTTTTCGGGATCAAGCTTTACTGCTGCTATAGGCCCATTTACCTGGAAGTTAAATTTTATGTTATGGGGTTCTAAAATTTCAGCGGCAAATTCCCTCATGCGATAAATAATTTTTTCAACCGTATCGTTGTGCGGGTTTATCGCCCATACAATATCACTCATGCTATCCATGATAACCACGGAGTGTTCTTTTATTTTTTGAAGATTTGAATGAGTTGTTTTAGCATCCCCCTGTTGTTTCAGCAATACGTTACTTAAAATATTAATGCCGGTAATAGTAGAACCTATATCGTCGTGCAGGTCGCGGGCAATGTTGTTCCGCATTTTTTCAATTTCAATTTGCCTTTTAGTCTTTTGCATCACACGATAGCGGTTTGTCATTAAAAAACCAGTCAACAGTAAAAAAGCCAGGAAAATAATGGCGCCATATTGAAATGCTTTTTGTTTTTCAAGCTTTGCCGCATTTAATTGCTGATCTTTTTTAAGCAGGCTGATTTCGGCTTCTTTTTTTTCAACCGTGTACTGCTCTTCCATTTTTTTTAATTGCAATTGCAGTTCAGTATTTTGGATGCTGTCGTTGAGCCGGTGATATTTGTTTGTGTAAATAAGCGCTTTATCATACTGTTCGTTTTTTTCATAAAAAAGCGCCAGCTTTTTATATCCTCCCGCTTCTTTACTGCGTCCGCCGGTTTGTGTAAACGTAGTAAGGTTGCTGAGCATTTTTTTTTCTGTTTCATGCAGTGCAGCATTTTTTTTCAAAGAGAGCAATTCTATGTCCGCAGCGGAAGAGGTGGCGTCATCACCCGATTGCTGCGATAACAATTTACTTTGATTAAAATTTACGATAGCAGCCTTCACATTATTATTCGCGGCATGCGCTTTTCCTATGTTGAAATAAGTTTTCGCCTGTTCTGTTAGCAGGTTCAACTCTTTGGCAATAGTTAGCGAGGCTGTAAAATGCTCTAAGGCTTTATCATATTTATATAAGCCCAGATAAATATTGCCTAATCCATCCTGGGCTGTTCCCAAACCCCTCTTATCGCCTAATTCTGATTTTAACTGAATAGCTTTTTTAGAATATTTTAAAGCGTTGTCATATTGTTTCAGTTCTGTAAAAGAATTTGAAATATTTTGATAGCAGAATGATTCACCACGTTTGTTTCCTGCTTCTTCAAATTTCTTTAACGAAATAAGGAAATACTGCAATGCATTTTTGTACTCCGCCATATCACGGTAGGTATTACCAATGTTCAGCATCTGGCCCGCATAGGATATAATGTCACCATCCTTTTCACTAATGCTGGCTGTTTCTTTAAAAAAAGGTAATGCCAGCTTAGGATTGCCCGATCTTTTATAAAATAATCCTGCCGTTGAATAATAATTTCCTTTGATGAGGCCTGCATCCGGGCCCGCAGCCTCACTGGAAAGTTTATGTAATAGACCAAGGTAGTAAAGCGAACTGTCGGGTTTGCCTGTGTTTTGATGTATGGTAACCAAATAAGAATAAGAAATGCTTAATGTTCTTGCATTCCTTAAAACTTTCCCTAATGAGATGGCCCTATACAAAAGAGCTTTTGCCTTTTCAACATCTGTACGCAAAAATCCATCGGCTAATTTATTCAGGGCAACTACCTGTTCCTTATCTTCTTTACCAAGGGAGATTATTTGCTGCAGGCTATCAATAACACTCTTTTGAGTAAGGCCTTTAATGCAAACAAGACAAACAATAAGTAAAAAGAGTAAGCACCTTCTCATGATTGCATGCTTTGATCTATACAATTTAATAAAAGTATTTTTCATTGTAGAATTAAATATTGCCTCATTAGCCTATTAAGCGGTACCTCCTTCATCGGCTTTTTTTTATTCAGCTTTATGCAACAACTATTTTCAAATTAATTCGCTATTCACTTTCGCCATTCACTATAACAGACAAACAAAATCTGCATGGTCAGTTGTATCTTCATTATTCAATGAAAAAAATTGCTATTGCTATCACCGGTGCCAGCGGATCTATCTATGCAAAACTGCTGTTGCAAAAATTGCAAAACGCCGGTGATCAATTGCAGGAAGTATCAGTAGTAATCAGTAATAATGCTAAATATGTTTGGCAAACAGAAATAGGTGATGAGTCTTATAATAAATTCCCATTTCGTTATTTTGAAAAAACAGATTTTACAGCACCTTTTGCTTCCGGTTCTGCACAATATGATGCACTGATCATTATCCCCTGCTCAATGGGTACATTAGGAAGAATAGCTGCAGGTATTTCCAATGACCTGGTTACACGAGGCGCTGATGTAATGCTAAAAGAAAGAAAGAAATTAATTCTTGTGATACGTGATACCCCTTATAATTTAATTCATATAAAGAATATGGAAACGGTTACGCTGGCAGGAGGAATTATTTGCCCTGCATCACCTTCATTTTACAGCAAACCGCAAACAATAGAAGAAGCTACAGAAACGGTTGTAAACCGCGTAATAGATTTGGTGGGAATAAAAAATGAAAGCTTTCGTTGGGGAGAAAAACGTGAGACGTGAAACGGCAGACGTTAGAATTATTTCAATAGCATTGCGATCTTGTATGTTTACTTTTCTAGTTTGACGTCTCACATTGCACTAATTTGTAAATCTTCCACCAGCAGCAACCCAATCTGTAATTTTTTGTCTGTCTGCTACGGATAGAGGAGGCCTTGGGGGTGGCGGCATTTGTGTTCCTGTGCCTGCCTGGTCAACTGCCCTGGCTTTTATACTTGTAGCTTGTTCCACAATAGTACACTCCACTGAAAAATTAATTCCATTTTGCTTTGTTTGCGCATCATGGCAACCGGATACTGCACAATTTGTTTGAACGATTGATTTTACTGCCGTAAATAAAGGCCCGGCAGTTCCTGAACATGCGCCCGCTGTTGAAGTACTAACAGTAAATTGTGCAGAACCAGTACAACCATTGCTATTTTTTGCGGCAATAGTATAAGTGCCCGCTGCCAGGTTACTAAAAGCTCCGGAAGATTGGAAGGCACCATTATTAATGCTGAAAGTAAAACCAGAACCTCCGGTAGCGGAGGCGTTTATGCTTCCACTTGATTGTCCGGTGGCTGTATTTGTTATGGTCGCCGTTACCGTAACCGTTACACCGGTACAAGTATTTGATGGCGGCGGGGGTGTTGTGCTTCCGCCGCCACCCTTGCTACAGGAGTTAATAACAACAATTAAAAAAATGGCGCTAAAAAACAACACAAAATATCTCAATGGCTGCATAACAATTACTTTAAAACATCTAATCGTTTTTTATAAAAAAATGGTTGCTTTAGATTAGTTCTTTTTAAAAAGGAGTGGCAGAAATTGTAAACATAAAACCTGTACTTTTTAGTTTTACTTTTCCATATCCAAGTCCTTGTATCGGTATTTTTGCATAAGGCTCCGCCATTAAGGAAAATGTTTTATTAAGTCGATATGCATAGCCACCAGATAGAGTGATCACTGAAAAATAATGTTCGTTTTTATCTTTTAAAGTCCAGTCCCGGTAAAGCAGGTTACCTGCCTGATTTTTATATAGGAAATGATAGGTTTCTTTTTTCATGAGATAACTGGATGAGCCCAATGCTGCAAACCAATGGTGATGTTTTTTTTCTTTAAAGGAATAAAATAAAGTGAGTGGAATTTCATACACTTTACAATCTGCATCAACTTTTTTTAAATCTACATTAGCCCAATAGCCAGTAGTAGGCTTATAATCTTCCGGGCCGGAGGAATAAATTTTATCAGCTATATATAAACCAGATTTTATAGAAAACCGGTTACTGATCGCATATCCAATACCTGCACCATAACTAACTTTGGTTTTCCCCAGATCGTTAAAACCAACTCCACTAACTTCAGCACCTGCTGATACACTAAAACTAAACCGCGAAAAAAAACTTTTTTTATCTATTTTATTTTTAAAATGTATCGCTGGTGAAGTTGGTTCATTAGTCTTATCTGCACCAACATTATTAACTAAAGAATCTTTTATTTTTTGTTCCTGCAAATTGATAGTTGGAGCTATTATTTTTTCATTTTGAATAACCAAATTCAACTCGGTTCCATCCTGCATCTTAGTTTCAGCATCGGGAAGCGATCTATTTTTTACATTTTCTTTTTCATGCACCTGTTTTTTATTTTCATCTTTATTAACCTTTAATCTATTTTCTTTATCGGCTGTTGACAGATTTTGAGCAGGTTGAACAAAAAGTCTGTTTGTAAATTTTTTTCTACCGGCATTTGGCATAACAGCTTTAGTTTTTTTATCTGCCTGGTTTAAATAAACAACATTTTTATCTGCTTTTGGATCTTTCGTGTTGAGGATATTTTTACTGTCAGTTTTTAATTTTTTTTCATCTAAAGCAAATTTTTCTTTTGATGTTTTTAGATCATGGTAAGACATTTTCCTGCTCCATTCATTATTGAGTAAAAGGGTTGCGCCGATAATAAAAAAACTTATAAAAAAGATATAAAATAATTTTTTCCTGCCATCTTTTTTTAAGGGAAGGTGTTTATTCAGCAACGCCTCCATTTTTATCCATGCCGATTCATCATATTTTGGACTATGATTTTCAGAAGCTTGTTTAATTTTATTATTTAATTCTTCAGACCACATTTCTTTTTAAGAACATTTGATTATCCTGAATAAGTATTTTTTGCAATTGTTTTTTTGCTTTGAACAGGTTGGATTTTGATGTGCCGCTCGAAATGCCCAGCCTATCCGCTATTTCGTCGTGCGTAAATCCTTCTATTATAAATAAATTAAAAATGGTTCTACACGCGGGTGTTAATAATTTAATGGCGGCAATGATTTCGCCTGTGGATATTTTATCAATCACATCAAAACTACCGGATGAAAAGTTTATAATACTCTCGTCCAGGTCAACAACAAATCTGAACTTTTTATTTTTCCGGAAGTTGTCTATAGCCGTATTGACCATTATTTTTCTCAGCCAACCTGTAAAAGAATTAGTCACATTATTATAGGCTGGTTTATAATGATCTATCTCTTTAAATATTTTTAAAAAGCCATCATTTACTGTTTCAATTGCGTCTTCATGGTTATTTGTATACCTGTCGCATATAGACATGGCATAGCCATAGAAAGAGCTATAAATTTTTTTTTGGCTTTCTCTCTTAAACAGAGCGCATTCTCTGATATGATGAGTTAACTCCTCTGCCGACAGCAAGATTTAGTGTTTACGTGATAAAATCGGAATATTAAAGCAAATGGTTGCCTATCCTAATTTACAATTTATTGATGGAGCCTTATGGGCTTATTTCTTATTATGGTTTTTGTGCTTATACACCGAATGGATATCAACAGTCAATTGCTAAATGATTAAGGCTATATACTCCCCTTTAGGGGATGGGGGCTAATTGTTAGCAAATTGTTTCCTTATCAAATTCAATGCACTCCCTGCTTTGAACCATTCAATCTGCTGTTTATTATACGTATGGTTTAATTTGATCTTTTCGTTTTTACCACTTATATGATGTAGTACCATTATTAATTGCTTGCCGGGAACAAAGTCTGTGAGGCCTGTAATATCAATTAAATCATCTTCCAGTACTTTATCATAGTCTGATTTATCAACAAAGGTTAAACCAAGCATTCCCTGTTTTTTCAAATTCGTTTCATGAATACGGGCAAAGCTTTTTACAACAATGGCACGCACACCTAAATGGCGCGGCTCCATAGCTGCATGTTCGCGGGAAGAACCCTCGCCATAATTTTCATCACCAATTACTACTGCTCCAATATTTGCGGCTTTATATTGTCGTTGTGTTGCAGGCACCGACCCATATTCGCCGGTCAAAGCATTTTTTACACTATCCGTTTGGCCATTAAAAAAATTGACAGCGCCGATAAGCATATTGTTTGAAATATTATCTAAATGACCGCGATATTTTAACCAGGGGCCGGCCATGGAAATATGATCCGTAGTACACTTGCCTTTTACTTTTATGAGCAATCGTAATTTCAGTAGGTCTATACCTTCCCAAAAAGAAAAGGGCTCTAATAATTGCAAACGCTGGGAATCGCTTTTTACAATTACCGCTACGTCGTTACCATCTTCTGCGGGTGCCAGGTAGCCGGCATCTTCTACTGAAAAACCTTTTGGTGGTAATTCAAAACCTTTAGGTTCATCCAGCATTACCAATTCCCCTGCTTCATTAGAAAGTTTATCTTTTAATGGATTAAAAGACAGTTTCCCTGCAATAGCATAAGCGGTAACAATTTCAGGAGAAGCAACGAAGGCATGGGTTGAAGCAAGGCCATCATTACGTTTAGCAAAATTTCTATTGAAAGAAGTAACGATGGTATTTTTCCTGGAAGGATCATCTATATGCCTTGCCCACTGACCAATGCAAGGCCCACAGGCATTTGCTAAAACTACTCCTCCTATTTCATCAAAAGTATTTAAATACCCATCTCGTTCAATTGTATACCTTACCAGCTCTGAACCAGGGGTTACAGTAAACTCGCTTTTGGCTTTCAGGTTTTTTTGCTTAGCCTGTGCAGCTATTGATGCAGAGCGGCTAATGTCTTCGTAAGAAGAATTGGTGCAGGAACCGATCAATGCAACTTCTACCAGGTCTGGCCATCCGTTAGCCGCAACTGCTTCTGCCATTTTAGAAATTGGTGTAGCTAAATCCGGAGTAAATGGGCCATTTACATGCGGCTCTAAATGGCTTAGGTTAATTTCTATTAGCTGGTCGTAATATTTTGAAGGGTTTATGTAAACTTCTTTGTCAGGACGCAAATGCTCTTTTACATTATTAGCCAGCATAGCAATTTCTTCTCTCCCGGTTGCGGCTAAATAGGAAGCCATTTTTTCATCGTAGGTAAAAACAGAGCAGGTAGCTCCAATTTCAGCACCCATGTTACAAATAGTTGCTTTACCTGTGCAGCTTATACTATCTGCACCTTCACCAAAATATTCTACAATGGCTCCTGTACCACCTTTTACAGTTAAGATACCGGCTACTTTTAAAATCACATCCTTAGCAGATGTCCACCCGCTCATTTTGCCGGAAAGCTTTACACCAATTTGTTTTGGCATTTTCAATTCCCACGCAAGGCCAGCCATTACATCTACAGCATCAGCTCCACCAACCCCAATGGCTAACATGCCTAAGCCACCCGCATTAGGTGTATGAGAATCGGTTCCTATCATCATTCCCCCGGGGAAAGCGTAATTTTCCAATACTACCTGGTGAATAATTCCTGCACCAGGTTTCCAAAAACCAATGCCATATTTATTTGATATAGAGGAAAGAAAATCGTAAACCTCTTTATTAGTATCAATAGCATTGCTTAGGTCTTCTTTTGCACCCACTTTTGCTTGTATCAAATGATCGCAATGCACGGTAGAAGGAACAGCTACTTGTTTACGACCGCAGGTATCAAACTGCAAAAGAGCCATTTGTGCAGTAGCATCCTGCATTGCAACACGGTCTGGAGCAAAATTTACATAATCTTTTCCTCTCTCACAAATACGATTGGCCGGCGTAAATGTATGTGCATACAATATTTTTTCTGATAATGTTAAAGGGCGGTTTAATACTTTACGGGCAATAGCCACTTTGGTAGGGAATTCGCTATAAAGCTTCTTTATTAAGTCCAGATCAAACACCATTAGAACAAATTTTAAGAATGCAAACGATAATGATCAGTGAGATGTAACAGTATCGTTTAAAGTGCTGCAAAGTTATTGAAAAACGCTTTAAACAAACCCTAAGAGATAGTAGCTTTGTAGAAGAGATGAAAAATGAAATTGCACATGAACAAGTTTAAGAATTATATAGAGTGGCAGGCATTTGGGGTCTGCACTGCTATTGGAGAAAAAATGGGAATTGCCACTTCACGTATACGCATGTGGTTCATTTATATTTCTTTTCTTACGTTTGGTTCCCCGGTTATTGTTTACATGATCATGGCTTTCTGGATGAACATGAAGCGTTATATTTTAGCCGCCCGTAGAAATCCATTGCGGTATTTATGAGTCTTATGCCACATTTGGCATTTATCAAAATCTTATAGCTCCATTGTTGATACGAAGATAAATACACAAAGGTTCAAACATTTTTTTGAAATTGCCCATTGCCAGGCTTGATTTAAAAACTATATCAACTCTTTTAATTTATGTACCACTGTATTTATTTCTTCTTTTGTATTGTATTTGCTAAATGAAAAACGCACCGTAACCCAATTTTCATTTTTATTCAAGGCCTCCATCACATGTGAGCCAATAGATGTTCCACTACTGCAGGCACTTCCACCGGAAGCACAAATATTATTTATATCAAGATTCATTAATAAAAATTCAGCTTTTTCTGTTTTAGGAAAGCACACACTCAATATTGTATATAAAGAATTGTGGTTGCAGTTGAAGCTTAATCCCTTCACTGTTTTTTCCAAAAGGTCTTTCATGTATTGCTTAAGATCTTTAATGTATGCGCTGTCTTTTTCATAATTGAGCATGGTCATTTCAAGCGCTTTGGAAAAACCTACAATGCCATATACATTTTCGGTTCCTGCCCGCATATTTCTTTCTTGCCCTCCTCCAAAAATATATGGCTTTATATTTATTTTATCGCTTACATACAAAATGCCACTGCCTTTCGGCCCATGAAATTTATGACTTGCACCAGAAATAAAATGTATATAAACCTTACCCAGGTCAAGCGGATAATGGCCTACGGTTTGTACACAATCAGAGTGAAAAATAGCTTCGTATTTTTTACATAGCTCACCTACTCTTTGTAAATCAAGCAAAACGCCTATTTCATTATTGGCATGCATTAAGCTCACTAATGTTTTTTCTTTTGATTCTTTTAATTTGAGATCAAGGTCATCATAATTAATTTCGCCTGTTGATAGCAGTTGAACATAACTTTTGATAACAGATTTTTCACTTGCATAATGTTCAACTGTATGCAATACCGCATGGTGTTCGATAGGTGAACTGATAATGTGTTTACACCCCAAGTCGCGTATAGAGGCGGCAATAGCGGTATTGTTACTTTCTGTGCCGCCTGAAGTAAAAAATATTTCCCCTGGTTTTACCCCTAAATACTTTGCAACAAGTTTACGGGCATTTTCTATTGCTAATTTTGTTTCTCTTCCATAAGAATAGATGGAAGATGGATTGCCAAAATGATTGGATAAATATGGAAGCATAGCTTCCATTACTTCGGGAGCTAATTGTGTTGTAGCAGCGTTGTCTAAATATATTCGCTCCGTTGAGGCCATAATTTTATTAAGTATTTCTAACTTGAATTTGAGTAGATGCTTTGAGATATTTCGTACCTATCCTTGTAATCCCACCCAAATCTTAGTTCTAAATAAACTCTTTTATATCCTGCATCAATCTCATGGCAATATTATTCGCTGTCGTTTCAAAATTACTTTCAGCATAAATGCGGATAATAGGCTCCGTATTGGAAGTGCGCAAATGCACCCAATCGGAATCAAACTCAATTTTTAGTCCGTCTTCTGTATTGATAGGATTATTTTTATACTTCTTTTTTATATTTTCAAAAATAGATTTCACATCAAAATCTTTTTCCATTTCGATTTTATTTTTTGAAATAAAATAATCAGGATAATTACCCCTAAAAGATTTTAATCCTTTATTCTGCTCTGCAAAATGTGAAAGGAAAAGTGCAATACCAATTAACGCATCCCGGCCATAATGGAAATCGGGAACAATTATACCGCCATTACCCTCGCCGCCAATTACAGCATTATGCTCTTTCATTTTGGTTACCACATTTACTTCTCCCACTGCTGAAGGAAAATACTGCCCTCCGTTTTTTATGGTAATTTCTTTTAAAGCTTTGGTGGAGCTTAAATTGCTTACCGTATTTCCTTGCCTTTTACTTAAAATATAATCCGCCACTGCTACAAGTGTAAACTCTTCTCCAAACATAGAACCATCTTCGCATACAAAGCACAGCCTGTCTACATCCGGATCTACCGCTATTCCAAAATCCGCTTTTTGCCTCACTACTTCGGTGCTTAAACTTGTTAAATGTTGGGGTAATGGTTCAGGGTTGTGAGCAAAACGTCCATTTACTTCTCCATTTAAAACAATAACATTCTCTATACCCAAGTGTTCTAACAATTGCGGAACAATAAGAGCGCCCGTTGAATTAATGCAATCAACAACCACTTTAAACTGGCGTTTTGCAATGATTTTTTTATTGGTTAATGGGTAATTTAAAACAAGCTCAATATGTTTTTGTAAATAGCTATTATCGAAGGTTAACTTACCAAGTTTTTCAACATTTGCAAAAGTTAAGGAACCATCATCGTTAGCTCTTTTTAAAACATTTGCTCCTGTAGCAGCATCAATAAATTCTCCTTCACTATTTAATAATTTTAAAGCATTCCAATCTTTAGGATTGTGGCTTGCCGTAATAATAATACCGCCGGCTGCACTTTCCATTATAGTGGCTAATTCTACTGTAGGTGTTGTAGATAAACCCAGGTCTATCACATCAATACCTAAGCAGAGCAAGGTATTTACAACAATGCTGCTAACAATTGAACCGCTTATTCGGCCATCACGGCCAATAATAATTTTGGGTGTGATTGTCTTATCTGTAATTGTTTCTGTAAGTATTATACCAAAAGCTGATGTAAATTTTACGATGTCAATGGGAGAGAGCGAATCCCCCGGCCTGCCACCGATAGTACCACGAATACCTGATATACTTTTAATCAATGCCATTTAATTATTTAAGGGTTGCAAAAATACAGTTTTAAGGTCAGGGTAATTCATTACCCTAAAACTTAATGCCCATAAGTTATTTTTGCAAAAAAAAATGGTTGGGGCCTGGTATAAAGATTGGTTTAATTCTCCCTATTATCATAAACTTTATTTTGATCGTGATGAGAAAGAGGCGGAAGGTTTTATTGAACAGCTATTAGTACATTTAAATCCTCCTGCTAATTGCCGAATGCTTGATGTAGCATGCGGTAAAGGCAGACATAGTAAATTTTTATCTTCGAAAGGATATGATGTAACAGGTATAGATATTTCTGTTGACAGTATTGCCTACGCTAAGCGGTTTGAGAATGATAATCTCCATTTTTACGTCCACGACATGAGACTTCTTTTCTGGGTCAATTACTACGATTACGCCTTTAATTTTTTTACTTCTTTTGGTTATTTTTCTACCCGTCGGGAGCATGATGATGCCGTACGTACCATCGCAGGTTCTTTAAAGACGAATGGAATTCTTTTGTTTGATTATTTAAATGTTCACTATGTAGAGGACCGTTTGAAACACACCGAAATAAAGATGATTGATGAAACAAATTACGAAATAAATAGATGGCATGATGATACGCACTTTTATAAGAAGATGATAGTAACTGATCCACAGTTGGAAAAGCCGATTGAATACACCGAGAAAGTTGCCAAGTTTAGTTTAGGAGATTTTACGGATATGCTTGCTTTTCAGCACATGCAGGTAATAGAGGTGTTTGGCGATTATCAGTTAAATACTTATGACATACGCAGAACTCCAAGAATGATCATTGTGGCGAGGAAGATGAGGCTATGACCGTTGGTAGTTGATAGTTGATAGCCTGAAACTTCGTATTCGTACTTCTTACATCTTACTTACTTCCCTTCTTATTATTGAGCAGCATCCATTTAGCGGTTTCGTAAAATGCAGTGGTTACTTCTGACATTTTACTTTTTATGGAATCTTTTTGTACGATTGTAAAATTTGAAGATGAGAACAAATGCAATTCTTCTTTGCTAAAATTTAAATTCTTTGTAAAATAAAAATCATTGGTTATCATTCCTATTTGTCCCTCATCATGATGGATGATAAAGGCATAATTATTTTTTTCATTTTTAAATACATCTCTTCCCAGGGTAGTGTTCAAATACTTTTGTCCTGTTAAAGAAGCAATGGTAGGCATGACGTCTATCTGCGACACTACTTTTTCATGCTTTTTTGATTTCAATAGTTTGGGTGCATAAAAAAGCAATGGCACATGTTCAGTGGTCAGCCTTTCTTTAGTCCATACTTCTTCATACATGGCCTTTGCATTACCCGAAACGCCATGATCACCAATAAAAACAAAAACAGTATTATCAAAATAGGCTTCTTTCTTAGCGGCTTCTATGAAAGTTTTAAAACAATAATCTGCATAACGAAACGAATTGTATTCATCTAAAGATTCAAATCCATATTTATTAAGAGTATCAACAGGCACTAATTTTTTTTGAAAATCTTTTTCATTTTTTGGAATGGCAAAGGGTCTGTGATTATCTGCTGTCTGCACTATCGCAAAAAAAGGAGAGGTTTGTTTTTTAAAACTTTCATTCGCTTCTAAAAAAAGTTCTTTATCACTAATACCCCAAACGTTTACCGGCTTTGCCTTGAAAAACCCTTCTGTGGTCATCTCCAAACTATCAACATTTTGAATCAAACCTGCAAAATTGTTAAAAGCAGGATTACCACCGAGGAAGTACATTTTTTTGTATCCTTCAAAATTGTTGATGATCGTGTGCTGATCTAACGCTTGCGGGTTACGTGTAGAAAATTTGGATAGCTGCACATCCGGTATGCCGGTAACTGTAGCAAACAAACCACGTGCTGTTGAAAAATGCGGAGAAAAACACTTGTTAAAAAAAACACCTTCATTAGTTAATGATTGAAAATACGGTGTAGTGTTCAGCGGGTTGCCACTCATACTGCTTTTATACATGCTGAATGATTCGCATAGGACTAAAACAACATTAGGCTTCGTTTTTATAGCATCTTTTTTTACACTAACTATCCTGGCAAAAGAATGTTTTTCTTTCGGCAAATTCATCCATTGTTGAATTACCGGGAAGAATCTTTTGGCTTCAATTTCGTTTTGTTGCGGTTTACGAAATTTTAATGTTGTAAAAAAATTCTGCATTGGATTTAATGCCAGGTGCGAACGAAAATTATCCTGCAAAAAAAATGCATTGATCCATTTTAATGGTTGAGAATTAATGCTGCCATACACCATTAAACCGAGCGTAAGAGAAGCGAAAACAAACCATTTACGTTGGTAGCGAATTCCACGTCCTTCTGTTTTTGAAATTATGTAAACATGTGTGCGGCGGAAAATCCATTTTAATAAAATCACCGCAGCAAGAAGCATCAATAAAAACCAAATAAGCGGATATGATTCCCATACCATCAAAACAGAAGTAACAGGATCTTCTGCAAAATTTAATGCGCTTGCATTTAGTCTTGTTTTATTGTAAGAAAAACATCCAAAATCCGCTGCAAAAAAGAATACAACAATAAAAGTGACCAAAGCTAAATACCACGTCCACCATTTCTTATTACGTTCAGAATAGAATGGAGAATAACCCGGCATAAAACTTATAATCACTATTGGTAGAAGAAGTAAAGAAATCCATCGCAGGTCAAAACGCAAACCCAATAATAAAGAGGGTAAGGCATCAATAAATTCTTCTCCCTCTGGTTTAAACAAAATCAGGATAGCAAGGCGGAAAGCAGTAAACAGTAAAATATAGATGATCAATAAATTGATCACCCATAATAATGTTTTAGGAATTCCGATTTTTATCAGCATGAAAAATAAGCAGTTTAAAAAAAATTATAGCCTGCAAAAAAACGGCTTTTTAACGGCATTACCGATACTATTCGATAAGTGGCTGTTTTTGTTCGCTTACATTTGTTCTATGGCAGGTTTTTTTATTTCAACTTCATTTTGGCAAAAGTTGGAAGCTTGTGATAAGTGGTTGTTTATTCAGCTAAACAGCAAATTTACCAACCCCCTGTTTGACTTTCTTCTTCCTTATTTTCGGGATTCTGTTTTTTGGGCTCCGCTTTATATTTTTATTTTAATGTTTATTGCATTAAATTATGGCAAGCAAGGAGTATGGTGGAGTTTGGCTTTTTTATGTACGGTAGCCATTGGAGATATGACGAGCAGCCGTATTTTTAAAGAAGCTTTTGAACGTTTAAGGCCTTGCCAGGATCCTGATTTTTTGCAAAATGTTCGCTTACTGTTAAAAAATTGTTCAAGCAGTCCTAGTTTTACTTCATCGCATGCTGCCAATCATTTTGGTATTGCCACTTTTGTAAGTATAACTTTCTATCCAAGTTTTAAACGTTGGATTTACCTTTCTTATGTTTGGGCTTTCTTTGTGGCGTATGCACAGATCTATGTAGGAGTGCATTTCCCACTTGACATTTTAGGGGGAGCAGCCATTGGTACACTGGCCGGAATTTTGACAGCCGCTGTATTTAAAAACAAAGCAGGTAGCTTTGCTTTGGATTAATTATAATAAGAGTTCATTAATGGAAATATTATTATTGCTTGGGTTGATTTTATTAAACGGAGTGTTCTCAATGTCGGAAATTGCCTTGGTGTCTGCCCGCAAAGCGAGGTTGGAAGCCCAGGCCAACAAGGGAAATAAAAGAGCAAAAGAGGCCCTTGAACTTGCCAGCCATCCTGATAGGTTTCTTTCAACTGTACAAATAGGCATTACATTAATTGGTATTTTAACCGGTATTATCTCCGGTGAAAAGCTCACTGATGATTTTGCAGGTTTCCTAAGCCAATATAAAATATTACAACCCTATAGTAACGGCCTGGCAACTGCACTGATTGTTATTTTACTAACTTATTTTTCATTGGTTTTAGGCGAGCTGGTTCCAAAACGCCTGGGATTATCAAGGCCGGAAGCAATAGCTAAAACCATGGCAAAGCCAATGAATTTGCTTAGCGTTATTACCCACCCATTTATTTGGTTACTATCGAAATCATCTACCTTGATTGTTAAGATGTTCAATATAAAGACTGACAATAACCAGGTAACGGAAGAAGAGATTAAAGCTATCATTAGCGAAGGAACTGAACATGGGGCCATTGAAGAAGCAGAACAGGAAATCATCGAACGTGTTTTTCATTTAGGCGACAGGAATATTACATCATTAATGACACACCGGAGTGATATGGTTTGGTTTGATGTAAATGATAACGAAGAAAAAATAAGAGGAAAAATTACCGATGCCCCACATTCTGTTTATCCTATTTGTGATGGTGAAATTGACAATATGAAAGGCGTTGTTTCTATTAAAGATATTTACGTGGCCGATGATTTAACCTTGTTCAAAGACCTGATGAAGCCTGCGCTTTTTATACCTGATAATAATACAGCTTACCAGGTAATGGAAAAATTTAAATTATCCCGTATACATTCTTGTTTTGTTGTAGACGAGTACGGGAGTGTAAGAGGAATGATTACTTTGAACGACATACTGGAAGCCATTATAGGGGATATGCCGCAGCCTGATGATATGGAAGATTATGAAATTTTGCAAAGAGATGACGGTACTTATCTGATTGATGCACAAATTCCATTTTATAATTTTTTAAGCCGGTTCAATAAAACAGAGTGGATGAGCGAAAGCGAGCATGAATATGATACATTGGCCGGATGTATTTTACACGGGTTGGAAAGAATTCCAAAAACCGGAGATAAATTAGAATGGCGTGGGTTTTCAATAGAAGTAATAGATATGGACGGTCACCGCATTGATAAAGTGCTGGTAAAAGCCAACAGGGAAATTATTGATAATCTGGAAGGGGAATGATGTGAAACGTGAAACGGCAGACGTGAAAAAAAAGACAAGACACTAACTTCTGACTTCGTACTTCTGACTTTTGACATCGTACTTCCTGATTTCTTATGCTTAAATTGCTATATGATTTCTGCGTTAAGAAAAAAATATAATGATGCTTTTTCTCAGGATAGCTATAGAGCTTTTCTAAATGATTTTGAAACGCTGTATCCTAAGCAATTAGATTTTCGGGTGGCAGAAACCCCGATCTTTATTCCCAAAGAATTTTTAAAGAAAGCCTTAGATGCTTGTGAATTTATTATTGATATTATTATTCAACCTGCTTATAAAGAGCAAAGTAAAAACGCAATTCCTTCTCATCTTGTAGTACCTAACGAAGACAATCATCCGCATTGCATTGCTTTTGATTTTGGGATTTGTCAAAACGAAAAAGGAGAATTAGAACCTCAATTGATAGAGATGCAGGGATTCCCTAGCTTATTTGCATTTCAAATACTTTCACCTGAGTTACATAGCAGGCATTTTTGGCAACCCGAAAATTATTCAAGCTACCTAAACGGATTTACTAAAACATCTTACATTGAATTATTACGTAAGATCATTATCGGCAATTGTGATACTGAAAATGTTGTATTGCTTGAAATATTTCCACATCAGCAAAAAACACGTATTGATTTTTATTGCACAGAAACTTATCTTGGAATAAAAACAATTTGCCTAACCGAAATAATCCAGGAAGACAAAAAACTTTACTATGAAATAGAAGGAAAAAAAATACTTATCAAACGGATCTATAATCGCCTGATCTTTGATGATCTTTTTCAACAACCACCGTCTGTACAGGAAAAAGGAAAAATTTTTCAACAAGAATTAGATGTTACCTGGATACCACATCCCAATTGGTTTTACAGGCTAAGTAAATACACACTTCCCTTTATAAAACATGCGTATGTCCCCGAAACGCAATTCCTCCCTGAGGTAAAAGACTTACCTGCGGATTTAGAAAATTATGTAGTAAAACCTCTTTTTTCATTTGCGGGACAAGGGGTTATTATTGATGTCACTAAAGAACAAATTAACCAGATAAAAGATCCGCAAAACTGGATACTGCAAAAGAAAGTGAATTATGCAGCTGTTATAAAAACACCGGATGAAAATGCAAAAGCTGAAATGCGGTTTTTTTATTTTTGGGATGAGCACTCGTCCAGGCCTGTTGTGTCTAATAACCTGGCAAGATTAAGCAAAGGAAAAATGGTTGGCGTCCGTTACAATAAAGACAAAGACTGGGTAGGGGGAAGTTTTTGTCTTTTTGAAAAATAATTCTTTTATAAAGTGTTTTTAGGTTTATGGTAATGAGTGATTAATTTTCATTTTAGTAAGTATGCCCGCTAATCAATAGTTCATAATTCTTATTATAATTTCTTTAATATTTGCTTTAACAATTTCTTCTTAAGTATTATTTCTTTTGGCACATCTTTCGTCAATCTATCTTGAACAAAAAAACTTAACTATGAAACAGATTCTTACCCTACTAATTTTCATTGCAGCTTTTGCTTCCATACAAGCACAAACCCCACAGGAAGAAGCCAGAAGAGTAATTCTTGGTCAAAAGAAAACAAATAATGAAAACGGTTCT
>MWVX01000139.1_pt1 | contig 19881 bp, 20 predicted proteins | sample 1047311 | NCBI WGS metagenome assembly MWVX01 (sample SAMN06349984, study PRJNA376086) | soil metagenome | isolation source: MtG-4 sample Antarctic (ecotone) soil | place: Antarctica | collected 2015-01-13 | reverse complement strand
TTAAATTAAAATCAAAATAATTATGTTATTCCTTCATTTTTTATTTTTTGTTTATTTATTAATTTAATTGTTTTATTTAATTATTTCAAAATGGAAGGAATTAGAAAAAATAATTAACGGATTTGAAGGGCTTCTTTTTTTTATTACAGGTTTGGCGGGTTTACTAATGCTATTCATGTGGGTGGGTACCGACCATGTAGTGTGCCGCAATAATTATAATCTTTTATGGGCATGGCCTACACATGTTCTATCTGCCTTTTTTATGCATAGTCAAAATAAGTGGTTAAGAAGATACCTCTCAATCACTGCAATAATCTATTCGCTGCTGTTACTTATATGGTTTTTTCTGCCACAACCTTTGAGTACATCTTTAATCCCGATAATTTTATTAATGATTTTTAGGATTTTTACATCTCTTACAAGAGGGACGACAAAGCAATACTCATAAATGGAGAGCAAATTCATAAAATATCAAAAGAAATATATTCACTATAAAGTGGTTGGCAAAGGCAAAGCTGTAATTTTTTTACATGGTTTTGGAGAAGATGGCAATATATGGACTGAATTGATAACAGATTTTAAGAATGATTATCTATTAATCGTTCCTGATATACCCGGTAGTGGACAATCTGAAATGTTGAACGAAGAAAATATCATACCAACTCGCAGGCAAGTTTCAATTGCAGACTATGCAGAAGTAATAAAAGGAATTCTTGATAAGGAATTCATTAGAGAATGTACCATCATCGGCCATAGTTTGGGGGGATATATCACGCTTGCTTTTGCCAAAAAATACCCTGAAATGTTGGATAATTTTGCATTTTTCAGCTTGCTCTATCATTCCCATATGGCCTGCTTCTAAAATATTCACATGTGAAATTGAGGGTAAATAACACTGTTGTAAAGAGGACTTTAATGGTATGGCATTGTCTTTTTCTCCAATAATGAAAAGAATAGGTTTATTAAATTCTTTTAATATATCGGTTGTGTCCGATCTGTTCATCATTGCTTGGTAATATTGTATCAGGGTCTCGGGAGTGAAATTTCTTCCTTCTTCAATTAGTTCTTCAATCTTTGTTTGATGCTTTCTATCTGCAAAAAGGTTGGGAATTGTAGTTCTTAAAAACGCGTAGGCGCCATTGGCTTTTATAAAATCAATAGCTTTTAACCGATTTTGTTTTTTTGCTTCATCATCTGGGAATGCGGTAGAATGAAATAGTCCAAACTTATCCAACTTTTCAGGGTATTTTTTGGCAAAAGCAAGTGTGATATATCCCCCCATACTATGACCGATTATGGTACATACTGTAATAATTTCTTTATCAAGAATTACTTTTATTACTTCGGCATAGTCTTCAATTGAAACCTGCCTGCCGGTAGTTATGACATTTTCTTCCTCCAACATTTCAGATTTTCCACTTCCGGGTATATCAGGAACGATTAATTGATAAACATTCTTAAAATCTTTTAGCAACTCAGTCCATATATTTCCATCTTCTCCAAAACCATGTAAAAAAATTACAGCTGTGCCTTTACCAGACATCTTGTAGTGAATATTTTTATTTTGATATTTTATAAATTTGCTCTCCATTATGAGTATTGCTTTGTCGTCCCTCTTGTAAGAGATGTAAAAATCCTAAAAATCATTAATAAAATTATCGGGATTAAAGATGTACTTAAAGGTTGTGGCAGAAAAAACCATATAAGTAACAGTAGCGAATAGATTATTGCAGTGATTGAGAGGTATCTTCTTAACCACTTATTTTGACTATGCATAAAAAAGGCAGCTAGAACATGTGTAGGCCATGCCCATAAAAGATTATAATTATTGCGGCACACTACATGGTCGGTACCCACCCACATGAATAGCATTAGTAAACCCGCCAAACCTGTAATAAAAAAAAGAAGCCCATCAAATCCGTTTAATATTTTTCTTACTCCTTCGCTTTTGGAATAACTCAATACGACAATTAAAATAAGTAATAAAGAAAAAATGAAGAGTGGATGAGTACCGATATTTTTTTGGATTTTATTTGCTCCTGGATATTTGAGTATATTATCCTTTGACTCAACAACATGTTTGCTTCCAATTTTTGCACTGTCAAAACCCCTGAGTAAATAATCAGGAAGAAACATCACTTCCCTATCATCCATTATAACATCTGTTTTATTACCAAGCAAAATATCCATTCCCAATTTTGTCCCTTGATGATCATTGTAATCCATGTATTCAAAAATATGATCACGAAAACTCGTACGCTCTTTTACAACGCTGGAAAAGTGTACTGTAGTATCTCCCGACTTCTCCAATAAATCCCGCAGGCGAGTAGTGCAATTGTCAAAAAGAAAATCATAAGTATAAAATTTATTTTCACCCTGCAGATTTTGCTTTAGAAGCTGTACCATTTTTTGTTTTTCTTTACAGGTAAGATTTAAAACCTGTTCAATCATGCTTCTTTTTTCCTGAACATAAGATTGTTTAAAAGAAATATAATCCTCGGTTGACAAATAGTACTTTAATTTTCCCCGTACAAACTTTGTATAAAATCCTGGTTCATCAAAATTGAATGTCCCGTAATTGTAAACGATATCTTCATTACTACTAGAATCGGTAATACGAAGAGCGCTATGTCCAAATGTTGAATATAATTCCTCCCCCGGGCTGCAGGTAAGCATGCTTATACGTAAATGGCATCCATCAGATTGGGAAAAGGTGAAACAAGAAGTAAGAAGTAAGAAGAAAGAAATTGAGAACTTCTGAACCACGATTTATTGGATTAAATGATTAATAGGATTTTCTAAATTATTAAATGATGCTCAATTGATAAAAATATTATTCCTTTTAATCTATAAATCTACCCAAATCGTGGTTCAGACAATTGTTTTTATCTGCTATAATTTGGCGCTTCTCTTGTAATTTCAATGTCATGTGCATGGCTTTCCTTCATGGCGGCATTGGTAATTTTTACAAAAGTAGACTGCTGAAGTGCAGTGATATCTTTTGCTCCGCAGTAACCCATACCGGCTCTCAGTCCTCCAGTAAACTGATGCACAACCTCATTAAGTAAACCTTTATAAGCTACCCGTCCCTCAATGCCTTCAGGCACAAATTTTTGAATTTCATCTTCCACATCCTGAAAGTAGCGATCGCTGCTGCCCTGGGCCATGGCGCCAAGCGAACCCATTCCTCTATATTGCTTAAATTTTCTTCCTTCGTAGATAATGGTTTCACCGGGACTTTCCTCCGTACCTGCAAATACGTTCCCCATCATTACACAACTGGCACCCGCCGCTAAAGCTTTCACCATGTCTCCCGTATAACGGATACCACCATCTGCAATTATCCCTATATTTTTATTTTTTAGAACAGAAGCCACTTCCATCAATGCAGTTATTTGAGGAACGCCTGCGCCGGCAACAATTCGGGTAGTACAGATGGAGCCGGGTCCTATACCCACTTTTACCGCATCAGCTCCTGCATCAGCTAATGCTTTTGCTCCTGCCGCCGTGCCAATGTTTCCTGCGATAACCTGTAAATTTTTATAATTGCTTTTAATATTTTTTAATGCACTAATAACACCTTTTGTATGTCCATGAGCGCTGTCAAGACAAACCACATCAACACCAACTTCCTGTAATGCTGCAACCCTGTCATTAATGTCTTTTGTAATACCAACCCCGGCACCTATAAGTAATCTTCCGAAAGAATCTTTAGTTGCATTTGGATGATTGTGCACTTTTAAAATATCACGATAGGTGATCAATCCTTTTAAAACTCCAGATCTGCTTACAACAGGGAGTTTTTCTATTTTATATTTTCTAAAAATAGCTTCTGCTTTTTTTAGATCTGTGCCTTCCGGTGCTGTAATAAGATTTTCTTTTGTCATCACCTCACTAACCTTGCGTTTATAATTTTCTTCAAAACGCAAATCCCGATTGGTTAAAATCCCCACCAGCATTTTATTTGTATCAACAATAGGAATGCCGCCAATTTTATTTTCTTTCATTAGCCGTAAGGCATCTCCGATGGTAGCATCAACAAGTAATGTAACAGGGTCAACTATTAAACCGCTTTCGCTTCTTTTTACTTTACGTACCTGGGTAGCTTGCTGCTCAATACTCATATTCTTGTGTAAAATTCCCAGCCCACCTTCACGGGCAAGGGCAATTGCCAGTGATGCTTCTGTTACTGTATCCATCGCTGCCGAAAGCATAGGGATATTTAATGTAATATTTTTTGTGAGTTGCGTTGTAATATTTACATCCCGGGGAAGTACTTCGCTGTATGCAGGCATCAGCAATACATCATCAAAAGTTAAACCTTCACCAAAAAATTTTTTTGAAACAGGAGAGGAGGAGTTATTTAGTGTTGCCATTCACAAAAATAAGGCAAATACTTAAAAACAAGTCAATGGGTCATTAGTCAATAGGTCAAGAGGGAGTAGTCAAAACTAAATAGGCTGTAGCGAATGGGTATGAGTTGAAATCAAAACAACGTTAACTAACTAATTTCCATAATCTTCTTCCATTTCCTCCCCCGTTGGGGGAGATAGAGGGGGCTTCTAATTCAAAATCTCTACCAGCTCAATATCAAACACAAGTTCTTTACCTGCTAGTGAAATGATTGGCATCAAGCACAATAATATCATCTTTAATTTCTGCGATAGTAACAGGAAAGGGGTGTCCGTTTTCATTGCGTAATTGCAATTGCATACCAACTTCGGGCTTCATTTCCTGAGGTATATTTTCTTTTGGAAATTCTATAATAGCTTGGTCATCTTTCACTCCATAAGCATCTTCAGGCAAAATATTTATTGTTTTCTTTTCTCCAACTTTCATCCCTGGCATTGCAGCATCAAATCCTTTTATCATTAGCCCTGCACCAACAGTAAACTCCAGCGGCTCTCTCCCGGTGCTGCTATCAAATTGTTTTCCATTGGTTAATTTTCCAGTATAATGTACTTTAACTACGTCACCATCTTTTACTTGCTCCATTTTTTTTCTTTATAGATTGCAAAGTAAAATAATTACTATTAAAAACTTTGCTGAAATTTGAAGGATGAAAAAATATTCATTAGTATTCTGCTTGCTAATTATTTTTATTAATACTACAGTATGCGCACAACCTAAAATAGTCCCGGGGGCCGAAAGAATGGACATGTATGTTTCGATGCTAAAAGGTAAGTCAGTAGCAGTTTTTGCTAATCAAACTTCAATGGTTGGTAATGTACATTTAGTTGATGCTTTGGTAAAAAAGGGAATTAAAGTTGTAAAAATATTTGGCCCTGAGCATGGCTTTAGAGGCATTGCTGATGCCGGTGAAAAAGTAACTAACTATATTGATAAGCAAACCGGCATAGAAGTAATTAGCTTATATGGTGCACATAATAAACCTACTAATGAAGAATTGAAAAATGTTGATGTAATGATTTTTGATATCCAGGATGTTGGGGTACGGTTTTATACTTTTATTTCCTCACTTCAGTACTATATGGAAGCTGCGTTTGAGAATGGCAAACCTTTATTGGTACTTGATCGGCCTAACCCAATTGGTTTTTACGTTGATGGGCCTGTACTTGACCTAAAATTTAAGAGCTTTGTTGGCATGCAGCCAATCCCAATTGCTCATGGTTTAACAATTGGCGAATATGCAATGATGATATCAGGAGAAAAATGGCTTACAGAAAAGGCCAATGAAAAACAGGAATATTATAAAACAGCAAAAAATTCTAAAGACACACCTTTTCATTTTTTGGTTATCAAATGTAAAAATTATGACCATAATAGTAAATACATTCTGCCAATTAAGCCATCTCCAAATCTACCGGAAATTCAATCTATTTATTGGTACCCTTCAACTTGTTTATTTGAAGGCACGGTTTTAAGTGAAGGCAGGGGAACGGCTAAACCCTTTGAATATTTTGGACATCCATCTTTGCCCAAAAACCTTTTTAGATTTACTCCAAAAAGTATGGCAGGCGCTAAGGAGCCCAAACAAAAAAATATGGTTTGTTATGGATGGAATTTATCCGGTACGCCTCAACAAGTATTAAAAAAAGTTGATAATAGAATTCAGTTAAAGTGGATCACACATGCTTATAAATTATTTCCTGAGAAAGATAAATTTTTCCTTAAGACCAATTCATTTAACAGGCTTGCAGGTAATGATGTTTTAATGCAACAGATTATTGATGGGGTATCAGAAGATGAAATAAGAAAAAGTTGGCAACCTGCTTTAAGTAATTATAAAAAGATAAGGAAGAAATATTTGCTGTATAAAGATTTTACTCCCTAGCACCCTATCAGGCGGAACTTGTGTTGCTTACATTTGCTCATGGTTGAAAAAAGTATTTCCAATTTTAAGAGTGATCTCCGGATTGTATTTATGGGTACCCCTGAATTTGCGGTGCCTTCACTAGATAAATTGTTGCAGGCAGGCTATTATATAGTTGGAGTTATAACTGCGCCAGATAAGCTTGCGGGTAGAGGACTAAATTTACAGCAAAGTGCAATAAAAAAATTTGCTGTTGAAAAAGGATTGAAAATATTACAACCTGAAAAATTAAAAAATCCTGAATTTTTACAAGAATTACAATCGTTGCATGCTGATCTGCAAATTGTAGTTGCTTTTAGAATGTTGCCTGAAGTGGTTTGGAATATGCCTCCAATGGGTACTGTTAATTTGCATGGCTCAATGCTTCCTCAATACCGTGGCGCAGCGCCAATTAATTGGGCTATCATAAATGGAGAAAAAGAAACCGGGGCAACAACTTTTAAATTGCAACATCAAATTGATACAGGCAATATTTTACTGCAGCAAAAAATAATAATAGGTGATGACGAAACTGCAGGAGAGCTTCATGATAAGATGAAAGAAGTTGGCGCAGAACTTTTAGTAAAAACGGTAAATGAATTAATTGAGGGGAGATTGAAAGAGATTCCGCAATCTTCGCTCTCTCCTTCAGCGGGAATTGAAAAGGAAATGCATGCTCCCAAGCTTTCTACGGAAACTTCAAAAATTAATTGGAGTAAAAATGTGGATGAAATATATAATCTTATACGTGGCCTTTCTCCAAATCCGGCTGCTTTTACTTTTTTAAATACTAAAACTTTAAAAATATACAAAGCAAAAAAAGAAGTTATTCAACCAATAATTGCTGAAGGTAACTTTGAAACGGATAAAAAAACATTTTTAAAATTCGCATGTACTAATGGCTATATCTCAATTAAAGAATTGCAATTAGAAGGAAAGAAAAGAATGAGTATTGAAGACTTCCTGAGAGGGTTTCATTTCTAAAAGTTCCGTAAGCCTCTTTTAGGAAGATTTAGCAGGGGGGTAGCTTATTGAACAATCAAATTTATTGTCATTCACACCCAACTCATCTGCCGCTGAATTACTGATGCGTATTAATAACCCACTATTTTGTTTTAAATCAGGTATTGCATCCAATACTTTAGCATAAATAGTTTTACCATTGGCATTGTTGGTGATCTTCATTATTGTGCCAGGGATAGCGGTATTATGAAAGCAATAGTATTTACCATCCTGCCACCCACTTGTGGTTTTAAAAGTAGCAGCAACACCGTTTTCACTTTGTAATGACCTGTTTTTTGTTTGATCAGTAAAAAGTGTTTTAAATTTACCTCCATTAAAATTTATCGTTCCGCTTGGGGTAACTGAGAAGGCTTCAGCCGGGTTAGCCTGTACAGTTGGTTTTATTTCTTTCGTATCCTCTTCAATAACTATTTCTTTCTTCTCCCGGTTGCTATCGGGGTTTACAACTTGTTTTTTATCATTTGAAGGCCTGGTTAATAAATCCTTAGGAATAATTTTTAAACCTCCCGAAGCTAAAGGAGATTGATCTTTCAATACTTTTAAATAACCTATAATAATCTTCGAACCCGTACTTACAGCATCACCTGATAAATTGTTCCATTTTTTTAAAGCATCCAAGGGCACTTTATTATAATTTACACTAACCCTAAATAATCCTTCCTTTGCCCGCATAACATGATAAACGGGTACTAGTGCTTCATTTTCTGTTGGAGCTTCACCTTGAGAAAAGTTGTTTGGTGCCAGAGGGATTTTAATTATTTGCCCAACTGCAAAGCCTTTTTCAAAAGTAAGCCCGTTATAAGGCGCCAGGTCTTTAGGAGAAACATTGTACAATCTGCCAACACTATAATAATTTTCCTTAGCTGCAACAGTATGTTTTATATAGAGTTCAGGGGATTTGCCTTCTACAATCAGTAATTGATTTTGAGCTGTTGAGGGGTTGTAAAAAATTAAAAAGATGATGAATACTGAAAATATTTTCCTCATGATAAAAGTTTAAAATATCAGGGCAAATTGATGATAATGGATTCTACAACAAAGATGAGATAAATAATTGTAATATGGGATGTGATAAAAGGTAGAAAAGTTAAAATGAAAAGTCGGCACAACATTTTCTATCTAAATAAAAACTTCAATATGGCAAATAACAAAATTACCAATAAAGAGGAAGAAACAGAATTTCCCGGATATCCACATTACCCTGCAAGCGAGGATATATTAAACCAACCGGATGCCGAAAGGGTTGATTTGGATGTGGAAAATCTTTCCCGTTCCAATCAAACTTCTTCTGCTCTACCAGATCATTCAGTAAAAATTCCCGCTGCTGATGAACCACCGTTACCCTTAGATGATATTGGTGATGACAGCATTGTTCCTGGTACCGAAGCCGATGTTACGGAAGATGATCTTATTACATTGGGAGCAAAAGATGCTGACTTTGGAAGAAGAGATGAACTTGCCGTTACAGGTGATGATCTTGATGTGCCGGGTTCAGAAGATGATGATAATAACGAAGATATAGGGGAGGAAGATGAGGAAAATAATTATTACAGTTTAGGTGGTGATGCACATGATGATTTGGAGGAAGATAAGGGGTAAAGATGTTTGATGTACGAGATTTGATGTACGATGTAAGAATTATATTTTTTGTAGGATAGAAAGTGTTTTTTGATCCTCTTCGCCTGCAAAATATTTTTTTAGAACTTCTGCAAATACATTCTCCTCCGGATCAACAAAATCAAAAAGTGTCATGCTGGATTTTAATTTTAAATAATCAGGATATCCAAAAATATCTTCAACAGATCTGAATTCAATTTTTAAAATGATGTTGCAACATTCCAATAGCCTCTTTCCTAAAAGTGGATGATCAATATATTCTTTTGCTTCACTAATACTTTTAATTGAATAATATTTTGCGGTTGAGCTGTGGCCAAGCCCCTCAATTTGCGGAAAGATAAACCACATCCAGTGAGTTATTTTTTTACCGTTTTGTAATTCTTTTAATACATGAGGGTAAATGTTTTGGTGGGCGGAGATAAAACGGGATAGAGTGTTATCATCATTAGTCATTACAAAGAATCAATAATTTGGAATAAAAACTAAAAAATTTCAATTCCTTCTAAGCCGTGTCTCTATTGCGTTGGCTTTAGTTTAAGCAGGGCACGGCGTATATAATTATTTGCCGCCGTGGCCAGCATTACACAAAGCTAGGTAAGGGAGATACGACTTAGGAAAAATACTTTTGTTGCCTGCTGTGTTCCCGTCAAGGTTTTTATTTTACAATTTGAAAATCCTTGTGTCCTGCCTGCCAAAGTGCAAAGGCAAACTGGTTAGCGTAATTTTTAAATATCACCAGTTTTTCCTCTGACCAGTGGCCACTGTCATAGTTAACCAGTAATAGGATCGGTCTGTCTGAATTAGTGTTTTGCAATGCTGCCACAAATTTAGCAGGTTGCCAAACAGGAACACGGGTATCATTGATACCTGTAACCGCAAGTATAGCCGGATACTTTACATTATTCTTTACGTGCAGAAAAGCATCCATCTCAATTAGCCCCATGGCTTCCAATGAATCCTTTACTGTTCCAAATTCTTTAGCGTCTAATATTCCATTTGGCCTATTCTCACCCCGTAATGGATTACTTACAGGAACATTGTTGATAGCCGCAGCAAATAAATCCGGACGTTCTGTTATTGCTCTGCCAATTAATATACCTCCTGCACTAGTGCCATCACCAATGAGTTGTTTTGCTGAAGAGTACCTGTTTTGTACCAGGTATTCTCCACAAGCAATAAAATCTTTCCAGGTGTTTGGTTTAGTGGATTTAAATCCGCCCATATGCCAGGTGTATCCCTTTTCTCCACCCCCACGAGGGTGCGCAACGGCAATAATTACGCCTCTGTTCAACAGAGGGAGATATAATGTGTTAAAGTAAGGTGTCATAGAACTGCCGTATGAACCATATCCAGTCATAAACAATATATTATTCCCATCTTTTTTTAAATTCTTCCTATAAATAAGTGACAAAGGAACCATTACTCCATCATGACTTTTTACCTCTAATTCTTCAACCATTAATTCATTTGTACCCGGATAATTTATAGGTACATAAAATTCACTTCTGCTAAACTTATGAGTTTGAGGATTGTAATTAAATCTTTTACGGGGGATATGCCAGGAGTTAATATCTATCTGACAGTCATTTGTAATTGCATCAAATGTTTCTATCCATGCAGCACCACTATATGGCAGGTTTATATTTTCTAATTTCCCATTTAAAAAGTTGTACTGATCAATCGATGTATTGATCCCATCGGTCTTTTGTATGAATAAGAAATCCTTACTTATTTGCCACCAGCTTATGGGTTTATCACTTTCCTGAATTAAAGTTTGAGCATTGTTTACATCAAATTGATTAATGGAAGAAACCACAATTTTAAAATTTGGAGCGCCTTTACGTGTAAGCAAATAAACTTTATCCTGATAAAATATTGCATCACGAATTTGGTCTTCAGGTTTTGCCAAGGGTTTCCAGTTGATGTTGCTATTCTTAAACTGAACAGCAGGGGCAAAGAAACTTCTATTCTGATCCTGTGCACCACTCCATGCAGTTGCAATAAGATATTTGTGATCCGGAGAGTAGGTAACAAATAAAAGTTCTGCAGCTTTAATATCCAGATCAGGATTGTTTTTTCTGGAAATTATTGATTTGTCTTCCTGTGTATTCTGCCCTACCTGATGATACTTAACTTCAATATCCTGAAACAATCCGGTAGATAAAGGGTCACTTGTTTGCAATGCGCCATAAATTATTCCTTTACTGTCAGGTGTCCATGCTTGAAAAGAATTCACCGGATAAAGGCTATCTGAAAGGAAGTGTTTTGAATCAACATCAATAATTTTTAGAGTAGCAATATCCTCGTTCCCTTTCCAGGTAAGAGTCAAAGCAACTTGCTTTCCGTCTTTACTTGGAAAAAATCTATAGGCAACATCTTTAAACCTGGCTTTAGAGTATGTTTGGGGGTCAAATACCAGGATCTCACTACCTGAATTACCGTTTTTGTAATATAGTTTGGGAGTATTTTGACTGGCAAACGTCTTCATATAGAAGAACCTATTTCCACCTTTGCGAGGCATGTATGGGATATCTGATTTTGCTATTCTGTCCAGCTTCTTATATTCTTCTATAAGTTGATCTCTGGCAGGTATATTATCCAGGAGACTATTAGTATAATTTGCCTGTGCTTTTAACCAATCTTTTACCTCTTGGTTATTCATGTCTTCCAACCAACGGTAATCATCTGTTACAATTTTACCAAAGATGGTATCTTTTACGGTTCGCTTTGCTGTTGAGGGGTAATGAAAGGTCTGTGCAGTTGAATTATTGCTGAAATAACACCCCCATAAAAGTACAATTGTAAAAAAGTTGATTGTTTGTTTGCTTTTCATAATGGTACATGTTAGATTGCGGTTACATAGCAGGCAACGCACCGATTGGCGTTATAAATTGCAATATAAAAAAAATATGGTCATTGAAAATCAAATTTTCATCATTATAATTATTGTATTGTCGTTATGACAATACAATAATAGGCCTGAAATAATCTACAATCTCTCCTGCCACTTCACCACCATTTCATTTTTCCATTCAACAAAATCTCCTGCCGCAATATGCTCACGGGCTTTCGTAACTATATCCAAATAAAAAGCAAGGTTGTGTATGCTCGCTATTTGCAACCCTAATATCTCTTTTGATTTTATTAAATGCCGCAGGTAGGCTTTGCTGTAATGATTGCTCACCTCACACGCAATGCCATCATCAAGCGGTGAAAAATCTTTTTCCCATTTTTTGTTATCGATATTAATTACCCCGTTACTGGTAAACAGCATTGCATTGCGGCCATTACGGGTTGGCATTACACAATCAAACATATCAATACCTAAGGCTATATTTTTAACAATATTCCAGGGCGTACCAACACCCATTAAATAGCGGGGCTTATTTGTTGGCAGGTTATCACAACATAATTCACTTATCTCATACATTTTTTCGGTGGGCTCGCCAACACTTAGCCCACCAATTGCATTGCCTGGTGCATTTTTGGAGGAGATGTACTCGCAGGATAATTTTCTCAGATCATGATGTACACCTCCCTGTACAATAGGAAATAAATTTTGTGAATAACCATATTTATTTTGTGTTTCATCAAATCTATTAATGCACCTGTCCAGCCATCTATGGGTTAACTCCATAGATGTTTTTGCATAATCATATTCACTGCCGCCGGGCGGGCATTCATCAAATGCCATAATAATATCACCACCTATTATCCTTTGTATATCCATAACTACTTCGGGAGTAAATAAATGTTTGCTGCCATTAATATGATTTTGAAATAAAGCGCCTTCTTCTGAAAGTTTTCTCGTGCCACTCAAAGAAAAAACCTGGTAGCCTCCGCTATCAGTAAGTATGGGCTTATCCCATCCCATAAATTTATGTAAGCCCCCTGCCGCTTCCATAACATCCAAACCAGGGCGCAGAAACAAATGATAAGTATTCCCCAAAATAATTTGAGCCTTCACATCCTGAAATAGTTGTTGCTGTGATACTGCCTTTACACTCCCCACAGTACCCACCGGCATAAATATCGGCGTTAGTATTTCTCCGTGGTCAGTAGTTATTTTTCCTGCCCTTGCTTTGGAATTTTTATCTGTGTTTTGTAAGTCAAATTGTAAATTCATTCCCGAAAATATTATTTATCATTAAAATCATTTCAGCATTATTAATCAGCGGTCGTTACTTTTGCGACTATGATGATCCATTGGTGGCAGGCGATATTTTATTCTTTTTGCCTGGCTACAGCTCTCCAGGTTTTTTATTACCTTTTCTTTTTTTCACGTCTTGCTTTTTATAAAACAAAAACAAAAAATATTTCTCAAACACATCCTGTGTCGGTAATTATTTGTGCCAGGGATGAAGCAGCAAATTTAGCTAAATATCTTCCGGGGGCTTTGGTTCAAAAATACAATACTACGCATGAGGTTATTGTGATTAACGATAACTCATTTGATGAAAGCAAATATATTCTTGAAGAATATCAGCGAACCTTTAAACATTTGCAACTGGTAGAATTAAAACAGGAAGCAAGATTTATTCCCGGAAAGAAATTTCCATTAAGTGTAGGTATTAAAACTGCTAAACATGAAGTATTGCTGATGACAGATGCAGACTGTGTGCCCGCCACCGAGTATTGGATTGAAAGGATGCAGGAAGGTTACAAAGAAAATACCGAGATAGTATTAGGGTATGGAGCATTCTATAAGAAAAAAGATTTTTTAAATAAACTTATCCGGTGGGAAACATTTCATACAGCTCTTCAATACCTTTCGTATGCAGCAGCCGGCTTACCTTACATGGGTGTTGGTAGAAATTTAAGTTACAAGAAGACTGTTTTTTTCAGGCACAAAGGTTTTTCATCTCATAATCATGTGGCAAGTGGGGATGATGATCTGTTCATTAATTTGGCTGCAACAAAACACAATACTCAAATTATGATTGATAAAGATGCCTTTACTTTATCAGAACCCGCAAAAACCTGGAAAGAATGGATGAAGCAGAAACGCCGGCATTATACTACCAGCCGGTATTATAGGGCACTTCATAAAATTTTATTGGGATTATATTCTTTATCTCATTTTGTTTTTTACCCTCTTTTTATTGCAAGCATATTATTTTTCAGTTGGAAATTTGCTTTATTGGTTTTTGGGGTAAGGTTATTGATTCAATCTTTTATTTTTTATAAGGCCATGACTAAGCTTGACGAAAAAGATTTATTTCCATGGTTTTTTATTTTTGATATCTGGATGTTTTTTTATTATTTAATTTTTTCATTTGCGCTTATAAACAAGCCTGAAAAAATCTGGAAATAGAAGGCTGATTTTTTTATTCCTTGAGGAGAATTTGACCAAACTCACAACCGGTGGTTCTATACTTATAAATGGTTTGATTTCGTGGATATTATTACTAAATATTTTTCTGATTTTAATAAAAAGCAGCTACATCAGTTTGCTGCATTAAAACAATTGTATACTGAATGGAATGAAAAAATAAATTTGATATCAAGAAAGGATATGCATAATTTTTATGAACATCACGTATTACATTCTTTAGCTATTGCCACACAGTTTCATTTTCCCGAAGGTAATGAGGTAATTGATATTGGTACCGGTGGCGGTTTCCCGGGTATACCTCTTGCTATATTTTTCCCGGAAGTAAAATTTCATTTGGTTGACAGCATCAATAAAAAATTAAAAGTTGTTAATGAAGTTGCGAATGCAATTGGTTTATCTAATATCAGCACACAACACACGAGGGCGGAAGATATAAGGGATAAAAAGTTCGATGTTGTTATTTCCAGGGCAGTTGCTCCTTTAAATGATTTATGGTTTTGGAGCAGGCCATTATTAAAAAAACGGCCTGTTGGTCAACCTAAAAAAATATCAGGACTCATTTGTTTAAAGGGAGGCGACCTTTCAAAAGAAATTTCTGAAAGCCGTTTAAGGCCGAAAGTGTGGGAAATAAAAAAAATATTTGAAGAAGAATTTTTTAAGGGAAAATATATACTATATGCTAACGCTGGTCAATAAACTTTATCATCCATCTATCAGTTTGCGGGGTATTACCTATCGGGAAATCATGGGTGTCACCGGTTTCAACAAATCCCCATTTATGATAAAATAATTTTGCTATCTCATTGTGCTCCCATACACCCAGCCATAATACTTCATAATTTTTTTGCGAGCAAAATTGTAAAGCATAACTCATAAGCGCTGCGCCAATTTTTTTTGATTGGTATTCTTTCAACACATAAATTCTTTTTAATTCCAATGCATTGTATTTCTTTATTGCAGGGTATTCCAAATAGTTTTCCTTTAATCTCATATACCCTGCCGCAATATTATTGAAGTAAGCAATAAAATAATAATCCTCATCAGTTTTCAACTCTGTTGAAATTGCATCTTCAGCAAAAGCATCATTAATAAAGCTTATCATATCACCATCAGTGCAGGTGCCGGTAAAAGTATCTTCAAATGTTTTTTTACTTAAGTAAGATAAAAGGCTAGCATCTGCCGCTCTTGCTCTTATGATCTTTACCGGATGATCTACCATTTTAACTCCAGCAAATTATTTCTTCGTTCTATATCTGCAAGCCTTTTAGTGGGGTCAATAATTGCCAGTTTTAAATCAGTAAGTTTCCTTTTAAATTCTACAACATAGGTAGGATGTGTCCATCGCCATTCTTCGTGAATAACTCTTGTTGTTTTATTTTCCGCGGGCTTTTCCCCATACATTAAACTTAATGGCACATAGTGAAGTTCTTTGGTTCCATCTTTAAAAGTCAACTCCAGATCAATAGGCATCGGCATGGCACCATCTCTTTTTAATCTCATTTTTGAAATTCCGTTCTCTTCCCAAACGCTGTCAATGCCATAATCAATTGTTTTGGTTGTATTGATCCAGTATTCCTTGTACCAATCTAACTTCATCCCGCTTACATCTTCGGCAACTTTTATAAAGTCGTTAGTATTGGGGTGTTTAAATTTCCATAATCTGTAATATTCTAAAAGAATTTTATTTCGTATTTCTGCACCAACTATATAGCCTAATTGTTCTAAAAAAACTTCTCCTTTTAAATATGAATTAATACTGTATGCATAATTGTTTTGGTAATGATCAGCATGCGTGGTAAGTGGTTCTGCTAATCCACTTTTTACCAGGTTAAAATATCCGTTATAGCCATCTGCATGATCTTCAGGAAGAAAATCAGCAAACTCTCTCAGGCTTTTATTTGCAGGATCATTTTTGATTGCTTCCTGAAAGGATTGTAATGAGGATTTATTAGAATAAAATCTCGTTACCAGGTCTTCCGCATAACTTGTAAATCCTTCATCCATCCAGGCATACAGGCTTTCGTTTGTGCCTAACAGCATTTGGTACCAACTATGCATCCATTCATGAATTGCAGTACCTAATCCCGGGCCAACAAGCATAGTACAGTTGGGGTATTCCATGCCACCATCGCCACCATGTATAAATGAATATTGCTTATAAGGATATTCGCCGAATGTTTTTTTAATAAAAGGATAAACTGTTACAGCCGCATCCGCAATTATTTCCCATTGTTTGTCCCAATCTGCAGCATATTTATTGAAATCATTATTATAATTTGCTTTTGCACCTTTACTCATTGCATCAAATGCAACTCTTGAAGCTTCCCGACTATAAATAACATATATGGTAGGTCCGTTAACGATCTGTCTCGTTATCTGCTTGTATTCCGGATCAGCTGCCCATGCAAAATCGTGTACGTTGGGTGCTACAAAATGCCAACTTTTTTTATTTGTTGAAGATAAGGGTACTGTTTTATCAATATTGCCACTACCTCCTAATACATAATTTTTATCTATAGAAATTGTTACATCATAATCTCCCCAAACGCCATAAAATTCCCGGGCAATGTACGGTGTAGGATGCCAGCCTTCATTATCATACTCACATAACTTAGGATACCATTGCGTCATGGTATATCGAACCATTGTTGTAGGATTATCTCTTCCGCTACGGCGAATCTGCAAAGGCACCTGTGCCTCAAATTCCATTTCAAAAATAACTTTGGTTTTGGGCAAAATTGGTTTGGTAAGATTTACTTCTAAAATAGTTTCATGGTATTTAAATGGCTGTGCAACGCCATTCATTTTTAAAGATTTAATTTTTTGATATCCAATCTCACTTGCATTCAATTTTGAGATGCGGTCCTGCACACGGGCATCCCAATTGGGCTTATCATTTATTAATACCTTGCCAATCTCCCGGCTTCTTACATCCATCATACTATTTGGTTGAAATGCATTCCAATATAAATGGTAAAACACTTTGCTTAATTTATCAGGAGAGTTATTGGTGTATTCTAATTTTTGAGTTCCTGTAAATCGATTCGTATTTACATCTACATCAATATTCATGGTATATTTTACACGTTGCTGCCATCTGTCGGGCTGTGCAAATGAAGTTTGAGGTAAGAAGTATGAAGTAAGAAGTAAGAAGATGGAGGTGAGAAATAATACACTAGATTTTTTCATAGGAATAAAATTGATCAATTTGGATAAATCGTGTTAGGCAAGATAGAGGAAAGGGTAAATTTTTACAATTAGATGTAAGTGAAATGGAGCTTTTCTATGAATATTATCTCCTTATCATATTAAACATTGATAGCGTTTCTGTTATCATCCGGGCATTGTATTCCAGTGCAAGTTCTTTATGATTCACGGCATCTACAATAGTCCCGATCCAACATAAACCACCGGTAAAAAAATATAATATTCCCATACCTGTATGGCCTAATACAAATCTGTGAATTCCTGCAATAAAAACCAAGCCTAGCAGAGATAATAATAAAATGGTTTGAGGATCTTTTCTTTTTGACCTGTATATCATACAGAAATTAGTAAGCTCATCATCGCTAAAGCCCTTTGTTCTGGAATTTATTGTTACTAATTCTTCAGGCGTAACATCGTAAAGATGTTTTAAAAATATATGATTGATGGCGCTGGTATTGTTATCGAATTGCATAATTTTTTTTTATTTTTTTTGATAAAATACGATTCTGTAATAATTTATATATCCTAAAAAGAATAATAATGACTGCAAAAATCCCAAGTGGATGCGATGAGAACGATGCCTGTATATTTCCATGAAAAAAGTGGCTTATTGAATGACCAAGGCCACAACCAGGACAAAAAGTAATACCAAAAAATTTAAATATACATAATGATAAATGAGGAGCCGTACCAGGTGACATTAGGGCAAGAAAAACAATGGAAAGAATCCAAAACATTAATTCAAAATAATGTCTAAACACCAAACGAAGTTTTGTTATTGTATTCATTATCCCTTAGTTTCTGTAATTGTTTTACGCCTCCTTCTAAATACATTTTTAAGAACCATTGTGGTTGGTATATCATCTCCAAATAGCTTTCCCCATGGCTGCAAATCTTCAATCTTATCAAATATTACTTTACAAATTGCAATAATAGGGATGCTTAAAAACATACCACTTATACCACATAATGCACCACCAATAAGTACACCTAAAATAGAAATAAGTGCATTTAATTTAACCCGTGATGCAACTATCCTGGGAACTAAAAAATTATTATCTACCAGCTGAACTATCAGAAAAACAACCACTGAGTAAAGTGCCAGGCTAATAGAAGCTGTATTAGCAAATATTATTAGTGCAGTAAGAACAAGCGCAACCAACCCCCCAATGTAAGGGATGAGGTTGAGGATGGCAGAAATCAAGCCGAGCAAAAATGCAAATGGTGCACCTATAATTAATAGCCCTACTATGTTAAGCACAGCAACTATACTGGTTTCGGTTAGCAATCCTGTTATGTAGTGTTGTACTACATATCGTATTTCCTGTATTACTTCAAAAACATTATCATGATGTTTGGCATCAAATAATTCTACAATAAAGCGCAATAAAAGGGTACGATAATAAAGAAAAAGAAAAATATAAACCGGAACAAGAATTACAGTTGCTACTGAAGCGGTAATGACCCCAAGGGTGCTAACGGGATTGGTTTCTGAAGTAGCTTTCTGAATAATTTTTTGTTGCTCTGCCCTTGTCAAATTAAATGTTGAGCTAACCCAATGTTGAATCTGGGTCCATAAATTTTTAAGGTTATGTTTTATAGCGGGTATATCTTCAACAAAAGAGGCGATCTGTTTTGATAAAAGTGTAACAAGGCCTGCCACAAATAAAAGAGCAATAATTACTGTAATTATTGTGGCCAGAATTTTTGGGACATGCCAATTGATAAGCCGCTTTTCCAGTGGGCGCAATAAAACTGCAAAAAGAAAAGCAAATCCTAACGGTGCCAGAATATCCTGGCCAATATATAATCCATATAAAATCAGGTAAACTAAAAGTACCAGGATTGTGATTTTTGCATAGAGAGGCCAAGTCTTTACCATAAACAAATGTATAGATTATTATCTTCGCTCATATCATGTCTAAATTTCTTATCACAGGGCTTGGAAATATTGGAGCGGAATACGAAAATACCCGCCATAATATAGGGTTTGATGTTGCCGAGGCCTTTGTAATTAAACATGGTGGATTTTTTCAATCTGCCCGTTTAGCGGATGTTGCAGAAATAAAATGGAAGGGCAAAATATTTATTTGTATAAAACCAACAACCTATATGAACCTTAGCGGCAGGGCGGTAAAATACTGGTTGGATAAAGAAAAAATTCCTATTGAAAATTCTTTAACAGTAGTAGATGACCTTGCTTTACCTATAGATAAACTTCGCCTGCGAAAAAGTGGAAGTGATGCCGGACATAATGGTTTAAGAGATATTCAAAATATTTTGGGAACAGATGTATACATTTGTTTATGGTAAAGACTTGGCCTCTCTATGCAAAAATCACAATCCTGGTACTTTTAGTTTACCTGATTTTATATGGATTATATAT